>Ga0194121_10000041_pt1 | contig 199157 bp, 184 predicted proteins | sample TA2MahCa50mmetaG_FD_148609 | JGI IMG/M metagenome (GOLD analysis project Ga0194121, IMG submission 148609) | Freshwater microbial communities from Lake Tanganyika, Tanzania - TA2015020 Mahale Deep Cast 50m | ecosystem: Environmental > Aquatic > Freshwater > Lake | place: Tanzania: Lake... | reverse complement strand
CCGTGTCGGCATGGATCTTATCGATGATGGGCTTGGGCGTGCCCGCAGGCGCCATGAATCCGAACCATCCCGTGTTTTCAAAGCCGGGCAGACCTGCCTCCGCGACAGTGGGAACATCCGGCAGTTGTGGTGAGCGTTTCGCGCTGGTGACACCGAGTGCACGAATTCGGCCCGACTGGATGTGGCCCGTTGCACCAGCGATATTGCCCAACATGAATTCCACCTGGCCGCCCGCGAGGTCAGTAAACGCGACGGCTTCGCCTTTATAGGGAATATGTTGGGCCTCGATGCCTGCGGCATAGACAAATGCTTCTCCTGCCATATGCACCTGACTGCCAATTCCAGCAGAGCCGAAATTCAATTGACCCGGTTTGCTTTTTGCAAGTGCGACCAACTCTTTGACATTTTTCGCAGGCACAGCCGGGTGGACCACAAGGACCTGGGGGCCGCTGGCAAGATTGGTAATCGGCACGAGGTCTTTTTTAGCATCAAAAGGCATCTTCGCGTACATGTGGGGATTCACCGTCACAATACTTCCGGAGGTCACCAGAATCGTATAGCCATCGGCAGGAGATTTCGCGACCGCATCGGCGCCGATATTGCCGCCCGCACCACTACGGTTTTCAACCACAACCGGCTGGCCCCAGGCAGCTGATAATTTCTGGGCGACGAGCCGGGCTACGATGTCAGTGGCGCCGCCTGCGACAAACGGAACGATGAGTCTTACGGGCTTATTGGGAAAGGCCTGAGCCATAGCTTTAGGCGCAAAGCCTGCAGCCATCATGGTGGTTGCCGCTGCGGCAATCAGTGCGCGCCGGGCATTGAACCGGGTGTTAGTAGTCATGAATGTCTCCTTCTAGTTGAGGTAAGAGTGCTTCTGAGTTTGCTGCAAAACATGCGGCGATGGGTACTGGGGATAATGCCCAGTGGTCCCGCCGCGGATCCGACTCGGAGTGAACACCACCCGAGTGACGAATTTGGAGCAGCCCTGCGCGAATATCCCACGGAGCAAGATGAAAGCCAGCAAAGGCATCGAGCCGCCCACAGGCGACCCAGGCCAGATCAATGGCCATGGCACCACTGCGGCGCACACCACCATACTGCTGTAACTGATGGGTCAGCCACTGACCGAACTGAGGCATCCAGACGCTGCTGGGCTTGGGAGTTACCACTGCCAGAAGGCCGCGCATACGGCTTGCGCAATCACTGACCCGCTGCGGCTCGCCATTGAGCGTGGTGGGGTGGCTCACCTGCGTGGCAAAGCATTCGTTGCGGTTGGGGTCAAACGTGATGCCCATCAGCGCTTCTTCGTGCCCATCGCTATGCACCTGGCTGAGTGAAATCACAGTGGCAAAGTGGGGAATGCCTTTGACATAGTTGGCGCTGCCATCAATTGGATCCACGTGCCAGATCAGGCTTGAGGCGTTCGACGTGTTGAATTCGCTTGGCGCATTCGGCGCAATTGAACCATTGGGTGCGCTTGGCGGTTCAGTCTGGCGGGCGGCATCCCCTGTGCTTGTGAAGGCTGTTGCGCGGGAGTCCGCGCCGGCTGACTCTTCCCCGCAAAACTGGGTGCCGGGTGCAATATTGGCTAAGCCTTCGCGAATGAACTCTTCGATTTCTAGATCGACATCGCTGGCCCAGTCGCCCTGGCCTTTTTCAATAAACTTGCCCCGGCTGCGCACACGGTCTGCAGCGCGCAAGGCCGCTTCTTTAGCCAGCGCGCAGGTGTCTGACAGCCAATGCGTGGGAAGGACGATCGCGTTGGTCATGCGGTCGCTTTGCTCATAAGCCAACTTTATTCATGTGCCCGCTTTGCTCAGGTGGCTGCGAATGATCATGCGATCGCTTTGATCTGTAAAATCAGGGCGTCTGAAATCTCAACGCCTTCGGCTTTTGCGCGCTGCTCAAGGGCAAATCGGCGTTCACCGGGCACGCGCACTTCACTGTCTTGCAGAATGAAACTCAGCAAGGCTTCTAAGCGGTTCTCATATACGGCGTTGCCAGCTAAGCCCTGTAGGTTAATGCCAATAAACGCCTGGCCCAGCTTGGGTTTGTTTCCCGCATCAACAAAGAATGAATCGGCTTCAGCACCAAACTGTGAACCTGTGAGTGCGGTCACCATCACTTCGACCATCAAGGCCAGCATTGCGCCCTTCACACCGCCCATGGGCATCATCATGCCGGCCAGCGCGGCTTTGGCATCGGTGGTGGGGTTGCCTTGCCCATCTAATGCCCAGCCCAACGGAATCGCCTTGCCCTCTTTAGCGGCGACCATAATCTTGCCGCGGGCCACTTCAGATAACGAAAGGTCAATCAGCACCGGACTTGCATTTTTTCGGGGGAAGATGGCCGCAATGGGGTTCGTGCCAAAAGTGCTGCGTTTGCCGCCCCATGCCGGCATCGCGGCCGGTGAGTTGCCCATGGCAATGCCGACTAATCCTGCCTGGCCCAGTGCCAGCAGATGGTTGCCGGCCACACCGAAATGGTGGCTGTTCGTGACCGCTGCAATGGCAATGCCGGTGGCGGCTGCTTTTTCAGTCACCACACGAATCGCTTGGTCACAGGCGGGGAAGGCAAAGCCATCGTTGGCATCAATCAATGCGCTCGAGGCCAGCTGATTCACCACCGTGGGCACCGCCTGCGGGTTCACACGCTGGTGACGCACATGCGCCAGATACATGGGCACGCGCGAAATGCCGTGGGAAGCAATGCCTTGCGATTCTGCAACTACTAAAGCGGCCACTGTGGGCACCGCCTGTGCCTTTGAAACGCCGGCACGTAGAAATGCATCCACACACACATCATGTAAGTCGTTAAGCTGGATTTTCATCAGGCACTCTAAAAGAATTGTTCAACACGTTCTGCAATCAGGGAAGACACACGCTCATTGGCTTCTTGCGTCAGGCCCGCAATATGCGGGGTCAGCAGCAGGCCGGGCAGGCTGGCGGTGTCTTGCGGAAACACCCCTGCGCCGAGTGGCTCGCTATCAAACACATCCAACGCCGCACCGCGCAGCTGGTTCGCGGTGAGCGCGCGCACTACCGCAGCCTCATCCACCACGCCGCCCCGAGCCGTGTTAATCAGCACAGCGGTGGGCTTCATTAGCGCCAGTTTTTCTGCATTGATCAGATTGCGTGTCTGCGGTGTGAGCGGTACATGCAGGCTCACCACATCGGCCGCTGCCAGCAGGCTCTCCAGCTTGGCGTGGCGTGTTGCGCCATGTGCGGCAAAGGCGGGGTCATTTTCGGGGAGCGCCGGATCAAAGGCGGCAATCGACATGCCAAAGGGGCGCGCCAGGTCCGCCACCAGGCGGCCAATAAATCCAAAGCCCACCAGGCCCATGGTGCGGTTCTCAATCTCTAGGCCATTGGAGAACGCTAAGCGCGGCCACTTTCCGGCAGCAACGGGTGCCGTGGCCGTGAACGCGCCGCGCGCCAGCATTAAGGCGGCGCCCATCACATATTCAGCCACCGCGCGCGCGTTGGCGCCAGTTGCGGGGATGACCTGGATGTTGCCCGCTTTGCAGGCCACCAGATCGATATTGTCCAGGCCTACCCCCAGGCGGCCCACCACACGCACCTTGGGCGCGTTGGCCAGCAGGGCGGCGTTGACCTGGGTGCGGTTGCGCACAATCAGGCCGTCCGCATCGGCCAGGGCCTTGGCCAGGTCTTGGGGGTTGTCGACCAGCGTGGGTTCGTAGCGCACGCTGAATTTTTTCGCCAGCCGTTCAACGGCAGGCGCGTCCATAAATTCGGAGATCACAATGTGAGGCATGGTAAGTGGTGCCGACCCACCGGAAGGCGGGTGGTCTTTCAGAAATTTTGAGAGAGGACATCTTAGGTCGATCCGCTGGGCTAAGTCAACTATATGAGTTGTATCTCCGGTCGATTTTTTTGTTATGCTTTTCCTATGAACACCATGAACGACGGGTTTTCCCAAAGAGGACCGCTCTACCGATCCGTGCAGCGCCAGATCCTGGATGCGCTTGCGCGGGGGGAGTGGCGTCCCGACGAGGCAATCCCTTCTGAGAAGCGGTTGTGTCAGCGTTTTGGTGTTTCCATTGGCACGCTACGCAAAGCGATTGACGTGCTTGTGGCCGATCACATTCTGGTGCGTCAGCAGGGACTGGGAACGTTTGTGGCCAGCCACAATCGCTCACGGCACTTCTTTCAGTTTTTCAATGTGGTGCCGCACGATGGCCCCAAGATCTATCCTGAAGTGCGTCTGGTGCAGTTTGGCACGGCCAAAGCCGATCGGGTGGTTGCAGAAAAACTGGGCATCGAGATTGGCGCGGAAATCTTTCGCTTTCGTAACCAGCTGCTGTTGAATGATCTGCCGATCATTGTGGACAACATTGCGCTGTCAGCCCATCTCTTTGCAGGCCTGACCGAGGCCGTGGTGCGGAACCGGCCCAACACGCTCTACAACATGTATTTTGATATGTTTGGCATGAATGTCATTCGCATTGATGAGCGCGTGCGCGCTGCATCGGCGCCTGCGTCATCAGCGAAGCTCGTGGGGCTTTCCACTGGCGATCCCATTCTGGAAGTACGACGACTTGCTTTTTCTTTTAACCGACAGCCCGTTGAGTGGCGTGTCTCTCATGTGAATGCCAACCAGCACGAATATGTCCACACCAATGCCATTGAAATCGGAGTTTCTTGAAGTCTCGGTCTGGCGCGGCGAGGAGACAGGTGAATTCAAGACCTATCAAGTTCCCCGTAACGCAAGCCAGACTGTTCTTGATGTTGTAACGTTTATCCAGCGCGAGCTGGACCCCACATTAAGTTACCGGTTTGCCTGCCGGGTAGGCATGTGCGGCTCTTGCGCCATGACTGTGAACGGCAAGGCCCGCTGGACCTGCCGCACCCATGTGAGCAAGGTGGCCCAAGACGGCGTTCTGAAAATCGCGCCGTTATCGAACCTGCCCGTGATTAAAGATCTGGCCGCTGACATGACGGTCTTCTTTGATAAGTGGGCCCAGGCCCAGGGGCAATTTAAAGGCGAGAAGACCCGCTTTGATGAGTTTGCCCAGGTGCGCCCTGATTCGGCCGAACGGCAGGCTGCAGACGCGGGCATTGAGTGCATTGGGTGTGGTGTCTGTTACGCCTCTTGCGATGTGGTGTCGTGGCGGCCCGATTATCTGGGCCCAGCGGCATTGAACCGCGCATGGACACTCGTGAATGACGAGCGTGATGTGGCCAAAGTGGATCGCCTGCGTGCAGTGGCGGGCGATGCAGGTTGCCACGCCTGCCACAGTCATTTCCTGTGTACCGAGCGCTGCCCCAAGGCACTCTCACCTACCGCTGGCATTGCGGGATTAAAGCGCATGGTGGCGCGCGCTGCGGTAAAGGGAGCGCTTTGATGACAAACACACCACCGAATACAAAAGGGATCGCCCAGGCGCGCTCCTGGTATTGGCAGCGCATTAGCGCCATGGCGTTAGCAATTTTTGTGGTGATCCATCTGGTGATCATGATGATCGCCGTACAAGGGGGGCTCACAGCCGCTGAGATTCTCTCGCGCACGCAGGGCAGCATTGCCTTTGGCGTGTTTTATGCGCTCTTTGTGGTGGCCTGTGCGGTGCATGTGCCGCTGGGTGTAGCGAAAATCGCGCAGGAGTGGACACCGCTGTCAGCCGCTGGCGCCGCCTTGGCGGGCCGCCTCTTTGCCGTAGTGATTCTGGTGATGGGCTTTGCTGCTGTGTGGGGGGTGCTGTGATGCAACGGCGTAATGAATCTAAATCCCTGCAGAGCGTCTCTTATCTGGCCTTTGTCGTGCACCGGGTGTCGGGGCTGTTGCTGGCACTCTTTCTGCCGCTGCACTTTTTTGTATTGTCACGCGCCATTGCGGGTGAGGCAGCCTTAGACAGCGCACTTAAATTAACGGAACTGCCGATCGTTAAATTTGCCGAATGGGGGTTAGTGGTGTTGCTGACCCTGCATCTGGTGGGCGGTATTCGCCTGCTGCTGGTGGAGTTTGGCCCCTGGCGCGGTGCGCGCTCGGGCTGGATCACCGCGGCGGTATTTGTTTCGGCAGGCACTGGGTTTTTATTTTTATTTAGCCTGATGTTTCCGTTCTGAAAAAGAGAGTCTTATGAAACTGGATTTACAACAGGTCGAAGAGGCCGCCAAAGAACTCTATATCCGTTCCTTAAAGCAGCTGCCACCCGATATCAAGTCTGGGTTTGATCGGCTGGCTAAAACCGAGACCAATGCCACTGCAAAAGGCATTATTGCCACCATGATTAAAAACATCTCGGTGGCCGAAGACACCGAGAATCTGCTCTGCCAAGACACGGGCATTCCCATCTATAACGTCTGGATCGGCAAGGGCGTAGAGATTGACGGCATGGGTTTAAAGGCGGCAATTCGTAAAGGCTGTGAGCGCGCAACCCGCGAGCACCCGCTGCGATCGTCTGTCGTGCATCCCATCACGCGCAAAAACGAACACACATCGTGCGGCATGGAAGTGCCCGTCATCCACATTGATTTCGTGGACACCCCTGACCTGGTCAAATTAGAAATGATTCCCAAGGGTAGCGGCTCTGAAAATAATTCTTATCTGCGCATGGCCATTCCCGCCGAAGGCGTGGCGGCAGTGAAAACCTTTGTGGTCGATTCCGTGTTGGCCTCGGGCGGCAAGACCTGCCCACCCACCATTGTGGGTGTGGGTGTGGGCGGTACCTCTGATCTGTGCGTGGCATTGGCCAAGCGAGCTGCTACACGCGCGCTGGGCACGCAGTGTGCAGACGCCGAAGGCGCAAAGCTTGAGCAGGAGTTAACCGCAGCGATCAACCAGCTGGGTGTGGGTCCTCAGGGGCTGGGCGGTGACTCCACGGCCTTTGCGGCGCATGTGGAGATGGCGGCAACGCACATCACCATGAACCCCGTGGCGGTAAATATGCAGTGCCACTCGGCACGGCGCGCCACTGCGTCAATCACGCATGCGGGCGTGTCTTATGGTTTCTAAGCCATTTGATTTTTTGATAAGTTGGTTTTTAAGCAACATGGCTTTTAAGGAATTCTGATCATGGCCCATTACGAACTCTCAATGCCAGTGACCGAGGAACAGGTGCGAAAGCTGCGCGTCAATGACACCGTCACTCTGCAAGACACATTATTTGGCATTCGCGACGCCACCCAGATTCACATGTTTGATCGCGGCCGTAAGACCAAGTTTGATCTGTCGGGCCATGCAGTGATTCACACGGCGCCCAATGTGCGCAAGGTGCCTGTTTCAAAAGAATTTCCTGCCGGCTATCAGCCCGTCTGTATTGGCACGACCACCAGTGATCGCATGGAGCGCTTCACGCGCCCCCTGATGCAGCAAAATGGGGTGCGCTTTGTGGTGGGCAAAGGGGGCCTGCGCGAGGATTCGTTGGCGGCCTTTAAAGAACTGGGCGGTGCGTATCTGGCGATTATCGGTGGCACGGCGGCCTTAGAGACCATCTGGATTGAGCAGATTGAAGATGTGGATCTGGATGATCTGAATCCCGAATCACTCTGGCGTTTTAAGATCCGTAACTTCGGGCCGCTCTTGGTGGGCATGGATAGCCATGGCGGTAGCCTATATGAAGAGGTGCGGCATCACGCGGCGGATCAGCGTCAGCGGGTGCTGGAACTGCTGGGGGTCAAGGCCTGATATGCGCACTATTCAAACCGATATTCTGATTCTGGGCTCTGGCGGTGCGGGCCTCTTTGCAGCGCTCCACGCCCACCAAAACGCGCCCAATGCGTCGATCACCATTGCGGTAAAGGGCCTTCTGGGGAAATGTGGCTGCACGCGCATGGTTCAGGGTGGCTACAACGTGGCATTGGCCGAAGGCGATTCCGTTGAGCGGCACTTCATGGACACGATCGAGGGCAGCAAGTGGCTGGCCGACCAAGAATTAGCCTGGACGCTGGTCAGTAAGGCGGTTGAACGCATTCACGAACTCGAAAACGAGCTGGGATGTTTTTTTGACCGCAATCCCGATGGCACTGTGCATCAGAAGGCGTTTGCGGGTCAGACCTTTGACCGCACCGTGCACAAAGGCGATCTCACCGGCATTGAAATTATTAATCGCTTAGCCGAGCAGGTCTGGGCGCGCGGTATCAATCGCTTAGAAGAGCACCGGGCTATTGAACTCATTAAAACGCCAGACGGCGAGTCGCTGTCAGGCGTGCTGATGATTGATATGCGCACGGGTGAATTCGTGTTCGTGCAGGCCAAAGCGGTACTGCTGGCCACCGGTGGCGGCCCCACCATGTACAAATATCACACCCCTTCAGGGGACAAGAGCTGTGACGGCCTGGCCATGGCGCTGCGTGCTGGCCTGGCGCTGCGCGACATGGAGATGGTGCAGTTCCATCCCACGGGCCTTCTGGCAGGCACGGGCACCCGCATGACGGGCACGGTGATTGAAGAGGGTCTGCGGGGCGCAGGCGGCTACCTGCTCAACGGCGCCAAAGAGCGCTTCATGCAGAACTACAACGAGCGTGCGGAACGTGCCACACGTGACATTGTCTCGCGCTCGATCTATGCAGAGATGCGGGCGGGCCGTGGCAGTCCCAACGGCGGTGTCTATATTCAGATGTCGCACCTGGGGCCCGATAAAGTGCGTAAGGCGTTTAAAGGCATGGTCGAGCGCTGTACGGATTCTGGCTTTGATCTGGCCGGTGGCCTGGTGGAAGTGGTCCCCACCGCGCATTACATGATGGGCGGTCTGATGTTTAACCCGGATTGCTCCACCGCATTGCCCGGATTATTCGCAGCCGGTGAAGACACCGGTGGCGTGCATGGCGCCAATCGCTTAGGGGGTAACGGCGTCGCCAACTCCACCGTGTTTGGCGGTATTGCCGGTGACACCATGGCCGCGTGGCTCAGAAGCCCAGAGGCGAGTGCGCACCGTGCGCCTGACACAGACGCAATTGCGCAGAGCATCGCCGCACACGAAAAACCGTTTACCAATCAAGAGCGCGGCATGGAACGGGTGCGTGACACGCTGTCAGAAACCATGTGGACCAATGCGGGCATTCTGCGTACCGAAGAGGGCTTAGCCCGCGCAAAGGCCGATCTGGATGTGCTGGAAGCAGACCTCTTAAAGATGGGGGTGGCGCAGAGCAGTCGCGCTTACAACCTGACTTGGCATGATTGGATGAATCTGCGCAATCTGGTGTCGGTCAGTAAAGCCATCACCTTGGCATCTCAGGCGCGCAAGGATTCTCGCGGCGCGCATTTCAGAGAAGACTTCCCCACGACTGGCGCGCTAGAGAGTTCGGAATTTACGGTGGTGCGCATGCAGAGCGATGCGCTGGCATTAGAGTGGCAGCCCGTGAAGTTTGTGCGTGTGAAGCCCGGTGAAACGGTGTTGGAAGAAGCGGCTTAAAACAGGTGGCTTAAAACAAGCTTTCCAGCTTCGGAATATTGCGGGCCAAGAGCAGCAGGCCCGCAAGCCCCACCACCAGCCAGACCACCTGAGTCATACGGACCAGGCTCAGCCTTTTGCGCAGCCGGCTGCCTGCATAAGTGCCCAATAAACTCATGGGCAATGCAGCCAACGCAAAAATCAGCAGGTCTGCCTGCAGCATGATGCCGGCGATCAGAAAAAGGGCCAGGCGCGCGAACCCCGACAGAAAAATAAGCGTGGCCATGGTGGCCCGGCGCTTGGCTTCTTCGTGGATTTTTCGCGACAGATAGACCACGTAAATGGGCCCCCCTGTGCCGTAGAGCGAGGTAAAGATGCCACCCACGGTGCAATAGACACCACCCCAGGCCGCACTAATGGGCTTTAAGTTGGGTTTTAACAGCAGGTTCTTACCGGATTGAGAAAGCGCAAATGCACCCAGCAGCACCAGCAAAATAGCCTCTGGCGCGTTCACTAGCAGGGTCACGCCAATGATCATGCCCACCGCCATCCAGGCCAGCAGCACGCGCAATTCCTTGCGATCCACGTCTTTTTTGTTACGCATGCCCATGAAAAATCCTGACACCAGATCCATGATCAGCATCAGCGGCACGGCAAGCTTTAAGGGAATGATCTGGGCCAGCAACGGAATGCCCACAATCGAGGCGCCAAAACCAATCAGGCCATAAACCACATAGGCCATTAAGACCAGTAAGGCCGCAAGAATAAGGGTCACCGTGTGGTGACCCTTATCGACAGCATTACAGCCAATTAATCAGACTCAACATCAGGTTCGATGATCGCCTGTCAATTAAGCAGACTCGTGGATCCGTGTCAGCACAAACTCACGGTGGCCCAGGGCTTCTGCGGCAGTCCAACGGCCGTTAGCGGTCGCCAGCATGCACTCCAGCAGCTTGTCACCGGTCTGATCCAGTGTCATTTCACGCTGCAATAGGCCCGAGCAATCCACATCGATGTGCTCGGACATCAGGCGCACGGTGCGGGGGTTTGCGCAGAGCTTGATCACGGGAAGAATCGGGTTGCCGATCACGTTGCCTTGGCCCGTGGGGAAGAAATGCACGACATAACCCGAAGCGGCACACAGGGTCACCATTTCAGCCGCTGCTGAAGAGGAGTCCATGAACCACAGGCCGGGGTGCGAAGGAATTTCTGCCTTATCCAACACGCCATCCACTGTGCACTGCTTACCGATCTTTTGGATGTTGCCGAGTGCTTTTTCTTCGATGGTGGTCAGACCGCCCGCGATGTTGCCCTTGGTGGGCTGGGACTCTGACAGGTCAGTGGTTCTCCAGCGGTTGATCATGTCCTGGTAACGGTTAAACATGAACATGAAGCGCTCACGCACCTTGTCGTTGGCGCAGCGTGCCGCCACGATGTTCTCGCCGCCGGTCAGCTCTGATGTCTCGCCAAAGACCAGCGTTGCGCCCAGGGGGTGCAGCTTGTCAAAGGCGTTACCCACGGTGGGGTTAGCGCCGCAGCCGGAAGTGGTGTCTGATTCGCCGCACTTGGTCGAGACCCACAGGTCTTGGATGGGGCACTCAACACGATGCAGCGCTGTGGCGTACTGAACAAATTCTTTAGCGGCTTTAGAAGCGCGCATGATGGTGTCATGGTCGCCATGGCCTTCAATGCCAAAGCCCACCACGGGCTTGCCGGTCTTGGCAATGCCGTCAACGACACGCTTGGTCCAGCCATCTTCAATACCAATCACCACCACAGCCGCCACGTTGGGGTTGCTGCCCGTGCCAATCAGGGTCTGGAAGTGCAGGTCAAGATCGGGACCGAACTGCAGGCGGCCATAGGGGTGAGGAATGGCCATGGTGCCTTTGATGGCGGTGGCAACAGCCTCGCATGCGGCGTTGGACAGGTCGTCCAGCGGCAGCAGAATGACGTGGTTACGGACACCCGCACGACCGTTGTCTCGGCGGTATCCCCAGAAAGTAGAGTTTTTATCAATCACAGACATGTTCGATCCTTGAATAAATTCGAAGAGAGTCTTGCTAAGCAGCTTTAAAAAGCCACCCGATGGGGTTACCAGCGCTTGGTTTTGATGTTGTGGACATGGGCGTGTTCGCCGGCCTTGATTGCCGCAACCACCTTGCCAATATCAATGCCGTATTTAAAGACGGTGTCCCCAACTGACATGTCCTTTAAGGCAACCTTGTGGCCAATGGGAATGTCTTGCACTGCGCGAACAGTGATGGTCTTGTCCTCGTCCATGATCCAGGCCTTGAGCTCGGTGCCCGCCTTGATCCCCTCGACCACGGCCACGCCGACCGTATCTTTTGCGTCATGAAGGACTATGTGAATCATTTGATCTCCTGTTAAGTAGCAGCACCATTTGATGCTCGAATGAATCGTACGATGGCCGCGCCCCCATGTCAACTACCTCATCTATATGACCTGCATGAATCGCCAGCCGGCCAAAGAGATGCTGGACTGGCATGGCTCTGGCATGTCGGTGATGGAGATGACCCATCGCGGCGCGGTGTACCCTGGCCGGTCTTCAAAGGATTGTCGAGAGTGATGTGCCCGAGGTGGATGCTGCCTTAGATGCGGGTGCCGAAGGCGATCCCGTGGGCCCTGACACATCGGGAACTGACCAGGGGTAAGTGGGCTGATACGGCGTGCCGTGCTGGGCCACGATCTCCCGTAATTCGGCAACGCGCGCTCCGCCCGTGGAGTCAAGCAATGACACCACGGCAGTGCGGTTCGGATAAGGCGCGATCAAGTCAGCCCAGAGGGCCCGCCCGGCTAAGAAGCCGGACGCACCCGCGCGGCAGGCATAGACCATCGCTTGTTTAAAGTCTTCAAAAGACGCCCCGGCGGACAACATGACCCACGGCAGTCCACCACAGGCCTTGCCCATCTGGTCAAAAATAGCCTGTGTCTTGGCGGCGCCTGCAGTGTGCGGGTCGGGCAAGAGGGGCGCAGCGATCGGGCTTTCTAATTTCAGAAGATCCACCTGATACTGGGGCTTAGCAAATTCACGCACGCTCTCAATCACATGGTCTGCTTGTTTCTCTGGGTCTTCGCGGTAATCGGTAAAGCTCTTGTCGCTGCCCGGGAATGGATAGACCAGCAACTCCAGAATGTAAGGAATACCGTGCGCGCTGCAGGTATCCCCCGCGCGCTTGGCATAGGCGTGCTGATGGTCTAACACCACTGCAGACGCATCGGGCCGATACCAGGCGAGCACCTTCACCGCATCCGCTCCCGCACGGCGAATCTTATCCACTGACCAGTTGGGAATGTCTTGGCTCAGTCGCCCCTGCGCTGTCTCTTCAAAACGATGATCTTCTAAGGTGAGTAACAGACCCCGGTCGGGCCGCAGAAATTCAGCGGCCGCTGCGTAGCCATAATCCGGGTCGACTAAGAGTGCGCTGCAGTGGGGCGCCAAGCCCTGGGCCAGCATGCCTTTGAGTTCTGAAATCTGCGCCACGCTGACCTGGTCTTCAGGAATGCCGCATTTCTTAGCGATAAAGCTAATCAGCGGTGGCCGCTGATCAATCGCCGCCATTGAGAAAAAGCCCTGTTTGTTGGTCAGGCGGCGAAGCCCCCAGGTTTTACCGACGGTCATGATGGTTCCTTGATTGATTTAATTCCTTCAGTGTGGGCGCGCCCAGAATCCCGTTGCCGTTGGCCACTTTGAGTCCGGCCACATGGTTGGCAAAAGCAACACACTCGCGTGCCGGTTTGCCTTGCCCCAGTGCAACCGCAAACGCACCATGAAATGCATCGCCTGCACCCGTGGTGTCTTTAACCGCAAGGGAAAGAGCGGGCAGGTGGCACAGGGTGAGCTGCTCCAGCCACTGCACCCCTTTTGCCCCCTGCGTGACGGCGACATGGCGCGCACCGGCATCTAAGGCCTGCTGCAACTGCCCAGTGATGGTCGGTGCGGGGAAGAAAGCGTCTAAGGCGGCCTCTGAAAATATGGCCCAGTCCGCGAGTGCCACCAGCGGCAACAGAACTTCGGGTGGGGCGATGTCAGCATCCAGCACGCTGGGCAGCTGATTCGCACGCGCCCAGCGCAATGCCATCGCTGCCCCCTGGGGCCAACGCGGATCACACACGATCACTGTGGTGGGGGATTCGCTGCCTTGAAGGTTCCCTTGGGTAGCAGACTCTGGACGGCTTGACGCTGCGCTTTCTTTTAACAACACATCCAAATCATTTGGCGTCAGTGGCGCACCGCGCTCAAAGGCATTAGTTGGCGCATGAATAATCTGCCGCTCACCACGCGCATCGATCACCACAGAAGAGACTGCTGTGCGGCTGTTTGGCACCCGGCAGCTGGCATCACATGTAATGCCCTCTGCGGTAAAGCGTTGCATGAGCAGATCGGCCATGGGGTCGTTACCCATGCGGGTGATCAGGTGCGCCTGCGCCCCCAGCCGCGCTGCGGTAATCGCCGCACCACTGGCCATGCCGCCAGGCAGACCCAGGTAATCGTGTGCCAAGACTTTGGTGGGCTGAGTGGGAATCTGAACCACCGTAAAGCGATGATCAAACACTGCCTGACCCACACAGACCAAAGAGACTGCAGGCACCACAGGGCTAGAACTCATCGCGCATCACGAAGCAGTGAAGGTAGTTGCAACGCAATTTTCATACGGTGTGAACATACGGCGTCATCAGCGCTGATTTTCATAAGGCACTATCGCGGCCCACGCTCAACAGCGGCTTGATTAACTCGCCTGCGGCGAATCGCGCGAACATCTGCGGGAGTTCTGCAAGTGGAAAAACCTGACCCTTCAGTCTTGCATACAGCGGCCGATGACGGCGCAAGAGCTCAATGTTCTGCGCAAAGTCTGACTTCGGGAAATAAAACGAGCGCATCATGATGAAGTCTTTGCGGCGAATGGGCTTGGTCTCTTCAATCGTCCAGGGGTTATCGTTCTCTCCCAACAGCAGCACTACCCCGTGCGGCCGAACGATATGCAACGCCCGGTTGCGCGCCACATGCGCGCCGCTGCATTCCAGCACGAACGAAAACCGTGTGGCCATGTCGTCAATGGCGTGTGCCTTGGCACCGAATTCCATGGCTAATTCCAGGCGGCTCGCCCGTGGGTCACTTACCGAAATATCGGTAAAGCCCATGTCTTGTAGCGCCAGAATGGCGCCCAGGCCAATGGGCCCGGCGCCCATCACCAGCACGGGGCATGCCGCAGGTACCAGGGGCTTGGCCATGCGAATGCCGTGGGCCGAGGTGCCAATGGTATCCAGCAGCAGCGGTGCTAGGTCATCAGAAATATCGTCCGGCACCGGCAGCAGACACTGCTCTGGCACGCTCAGCGCCTCTCCATAGCCGCCGTGTCGATTCCATCCCACCAACACGGAATCGGTCTCGCACAGATGCGTGTCACCGGCCAGACAGCTTGTGCAGTGGCCGCAGTGCACGGGAATAAACACTAAGCAACGCTTGCCATGCAAGGCGTGACCGGGCTGATCCACCACACCAAAGATCTCATGCCCCGGGATCCAGGTGGACCCTTTGTTCCATAACTTAATGTCGCTGCCGCAGAGCGCGGTGCGCCGAACGCGCAGCAGCACCTCGCCGGGCGCAACAACGGGCAGCGGCCACTCTTGAATGCTGACGGATTGATTGCCTAGGAAGCGGGCGGCCTGAATGGTCATGCTGATGAAGTCTTTTGTGAACGTGCCGCCTGAATCAACAGGCTGATGAATTCTGCGGAATATTGCGGGCAGAGAAGCGCCGGAAGAATCATGCGGGCTCTGGAATTAACAGCACTTTCGCAGACGGGGTGCGGCCATGATGCAGATCACTAAAGGCCTGGGGGGCCTCGGCCATCTTGCGCTCTTCCACCCATGACAGATCACCAAAGGCGCCTTCGTGGAGTTTCTGCACCGTGGCGCGCAGATCAGCGGTGGAATAGGTGTAGGTACCCAGCAGGGTGATCTCGGCCAGTGTGAGCTTGCGCATATCAATCTCGCTTGCCCAATCTTGCAGGCCAATGTGCATGATCACGCCACCCGGTTTAATCGCCGCAAACGCGGCATTGCGCGTGGCTTTGGAGCCCACCGCATCAATCACATAATCCATGCTGTTCGCGGCAATTTCCGTGGTGATGGGGTTGACGGTGGTGCAGCCCACATGCTGATCCAGTGAGGCCAGCCGCAGGGCATTCGTCTCGGCAACGGTCAGCTGATCCACGCCGTAACTCTTGAGTAACAACGCCGACAACATGCCAATGGCGCCACCACCAATCACCAAGGTTTTGCATTCCGGAAGCGGCCGATGCAGATGACGCATCGACAGTGCAATCGCGTGCACGGCCGTGGCGGCAGGCTCAGTGAGTGCTGCCACATTGGCGGGCATCTCTTGCGGAATATCCACTAAGGAAGATGCGGGAATGCTCATGAACTGCGCAAAAGCACCGGGGCGGGTCATGCCCACCATGGTGCGGTCACTGCACAGATTATTACGCCCTGAAATGCAGTATTCGCAGACGCCACAGGTGATCAGCGGATTACCGGTCACGCGCTGCCCCAGCTTAAACAGCGTCTGGTTGGACTCCACCACCTGCCCGCTAAATTCATGGCCCAGCACCAGGCCCGGCTGGCGGCGCGGATCTTGCCCGTGGTACGCATGCAGGTCACTGCCGCAGATGCCCACCGCCTCAATTTTCAGTACCACTTCGCCGGGCGCAGCCTGCGGGAGCGGGCGCTCTTGAATCTGAACTTCATTGGGCTGGGTGTAAACAAGGGCTTTCATTTGGGGGGTATCCTGTGATTCTTTAGATTCTCAAGGTTCTTACATTTCCCGAAGCGCGCTGGATCTTTGAGTTCTCTAGTGTTTTTAAGCTCTGAATTATTTCGCGGTGTAGCCGCCATCAATCATCAGGGTCTGCCCGGTGATGTACGCCGAGGCATCGCTGGCAAAAAAGATGGTGATGCCCATAAAGTCATCCAGTTCGCCGTTGCGGCCAATGCAGGTCTGCGCGGCGTGTTTGGCGGCAAGTTCGGGGTTGTTAAACACGGGCGCGGTCAGCGCCGTTTTAAAGAACCCCGGGCCAATGGCATTGCAGGTGATCCCAAACGGTGACCATTCCTGCGCAATGGCGCGTGTTAACTGCGTGATGCCACCCTTGCCCGCACCATACGGCGCTGAATTGGGAAAGGCCCGCTGGCTCTGCAGGGAAGATAGATTAATAATGCGGCCCCAGTTCTGCGTCTTCATGGCAGGCGCCAGTGACTGAGTGAAAAAGAAGGGCGCCCCCAGATGCATTGCCAGATGCAGGTTCCAGTGTTCGGGAGTGACCTGGGCAAAGGGTTCACGCAGATTCACGCCAGCGGCATTGATCAAGATATCAATCGTGCCGTAGCGGGTGAGAGCCTCTTTCCCGCAGGCGATAACTTTTTCGGAATCAGACAGATCGGCAGCGATCCAGTCAGCGGTGATGCCTTCGGCAGCAAGCCCATTTGCCGCATTGATCAGTTCAGATTCACGCCGGGCCACCAGGGTGACCGCTGCCCCCGCCAGGCCCAGCGCGCGCGCCATGGCCAGACCAATCCCTGAGTTGCCGCCGCTAATCAGTGCGCGACGGCCCTGTAAGGAAAAGAGTGAAGCGGTCTTGGTCATGGTGGCTTAAGACTCATTAGAGTTTGACGGGCTCACCCAGATCAAATTTCTCTTTCGGGAAATATTTCGCCAGACGATCATTAGCTGTGCGTGCATGCGCCTCCATGCCTTCGATGCGTGAGATGCGCGCCGTGACCATGCCAATCTCTTTATTCGCTTCGCGGGTCATGCGCTGCCAGGTCAGGGTCTTCATAAATTTATGCACCGAGAGACCCCCGGAATACTTCGCCGCGCCCTTGGTGGGCAAAACGTGGTTGGTGCCGCTGGTCTTGTCGCCAAAGGCCACGGTGGTTTCCTCGCCCAGAAAGAGCGAGCCATAACAGGTCAGGTTTTCAAGCCACCAATCTAAATCTTTGGCCTGCACTTCTAAGTGTTCACTGGCGTATTTATCAGAGATGGCCGCGATCTCTTCGCGGGTGGAGGCCACAATCACTTCGCCATAGTCGCGCCAGGCGCAGCCCGCCGCATCTTTCGCAGTGGGGGGCAGGGTGTCAATTAATTTGGGCACTAGCGTCATCACTTCTTTGGCAAGAGATTCAGAAGTGGTGAACAGCCAAGCGGGGCTTTCGTGGCCGTGTTCGGCCTGGCCCACCAGATCGCTGGCCACAATTTTGGGGTCTGCGGTTTCGTCGGCAATCACGGCCACTTCAGAGGGACCCGCGAACACGTCAATGCCCACCTTGCCAAATAGGGCGCGCTTGGCTTCGGCAACAAACTTGTTACCTGGGCCCACCACCACATCAGCGGGCTTACCCGTGAAAAGGCCATACGCCATGGTGGCGATTGCCTGCACGCCACCCAGGGTCATGATGGTGTCCGCACCGGCGGCTTTAAACGCATACAGCACATAGGGATGCATGCCGCCACCCCGATAAGGCGATGAGCAGGCGATGATGTGTTTGACTCCCGCTGCTTTGGCAGTGGCCACGGTCATGTAAGCCGAGGCCACATGGGCATAGCGGCCCGCCGGTGCATAGCAGCCCACCACATTCACGGGCACCACGCGCTGACCTGCAGTAACGCCCGCATGTAATTCAGTGGAGAAGTTGTTGATGGAGTTGCGCTGGGCCACGGCAAAGTCATAGACCTGCTTGACCGCAAAATCAATATCTGCGCGCACTGACGCGGGCACATCTTTAATCGCTGCCTCGATCTGCGCGGGGGTAATGATGATGTCGCCCTGCCATTTGTCCAGCTTGGCGGCGTACTCACGCACCGCGGTCTCGCCACGCGCTTCAATATCGGCCAGCATTTCATGCACCACCTTTTGGGCGGTGGCGGTTTCAGTCTCTGGGGTCTTCGCAGCTTTTTTCAGGTATTGAGTAGTCATGGTCGGCTCAAGGTGACAAGAGAGATCTGAGGGAAGAACGCGATGATCAACGACACAATCATCATGGCGATCACGAAGGGAAACGCATGCTTGGCAATGGCGGCCACCGGTGTTCGCGTGAGGCTACTCATCACAAACAGATTCAAACCAAAGGGCGGGGTAATAAACCCAAGGCCCAGCGTGGTGACCATCATCACGCAGAAGTGAACTGGGTCCATGCCAATCTTTTCAGCCAGCGGAAGCAAGAGCGGGCCTAGCACCACGATGTTCGGGCCGGTTTCCATCACGCAGCCTGCGATGACAAAAATCACCAGCATCAGCAGAATCACTTGGGCGGGGTTGGTGGCAATATCCATAACGCCGGCCACAAATTTTTGGGGCACATCCATCACGGTCAAGGCCTGTGCAAAGAGCAGCGCAATGGCAATGATGGGAAGAATCACACCGCAGACGCGGGCCGATGTGCCCAGCATGGCCGGGAACTGACGCAGGGTGAGCGTGCCCCGAACCAAGCCCATAATGATGGCTATTGCTGCCGCAACGGCGGCGGATTCGGTGGGTGTGAAGATGCCGGAATAGATACCGCCCAAAATAATGAAGGGGATCGAGAGTGCGTATTTGGCCTTGTTCATTGCGGAGAGCCAGTTCATGAAATTGAACTTGCCCACGGAACTCTCGTAGCGGTACACGCGGTTAATCAATACATTGGTCACAATCACCGCGATCAGCACCAGCACGCCCGGAATAAAGGCGGCCTGAAAGAGGGTGGACGACGATATGCCCAGCACTAGACCAATGATGATGTACGCAATAGAAGGCGGAATCAGAATGCCGGTGCAGGCGCCAGAGGCCACCAGTGCGCAGGCGTAGGCCTTGGGGTAGCCGCGCTCTTGCAGGCGGGCCATGGTGATGCGGCCAATAGCCGCGGCATCGGCAGCATCACTGCCCGAGACACAAGCAAACAGGCCACAGCCCATCACGGTAGAGGTGCCAAATCCTGAACGCAGACTGCCAAAGGTGGATTCTGCAAAGGTCAGCAGGTCATAGGCCAGCTTGGATCTGACCATCACATCACCGGTCAGAATAAAAAGCGGAATGGCAATCAGGGCAAAGGAATCAACACCGTCAAAGAGTGCTTCGCCAATCAGGGTGAGCGGCAACACCGAGGTGGTGGCCAGCATGATGGTGGTGCCCAGGCCCAGGCTCACCCAAAAGGGCACGCCCACCACCAGCAACACCACGATAAGAAGAAATGAGAGTGTGATCGCCATGGTGTGAATTAACTTTCGAACAGGGCTTTGCCCGTATTAGCGGGACGGCCCGCGCGCAGATCAGCAATGTCGTTGACCATCGCTTGGATACACCGAATAAAGATCAGCAGAAAGCCGATAAAGACCGCAGCCTCGAACCAGGCCTTGTTGATACGCAGCACCGGCGTGGCGGCACCAAAGTGAATCAGCTGCTGCATGGTGTGGCTACAGAAATAAAGGGCAACACAGGCAAAGGCCAGCGTGGCCGCTTCGCCAAACAGATAAAAGTACCCGTACAGACGCTTAGGCAGCACCTGCAGCAAGATATCAAAGCGAATGTGCGCCCGTGCGCGCACGGCATAGGCGGCACCCACCCAGCCCAGATAGATAAAGGCGTAGCGGGCGGTCTCCTCGGCCCAGGCCGAGGAGTGATTCAACAGAAACCGCCGAAGAACCTCTTGAACAATGGCAAAGCAACAAAACGCATAGGCAATCAGCATGAACCAACGCTCAGCGTTCAGATCCAGTTGGTGAAGGAATTTTGACTTTGCCATGAACAAGAGATCTTTCGGTGGTTGTGATTACAGCGTGAACTCAGGCACCGTGATGGGGCCCTTGGTGTTCGCTGCTTTTTTCATGGCCTCGAACTTGTCCATGGAGCCCGCAAACTGCAGCTTGAACTCGTCGTATTCCTTGCGCTGCTCGCCGCAGACATCGACCCACTGCTTCATCTCTGCAGCGCTGGGGTTATAGAACTGGCAGCCGCCCGCGCGCATCAGGCGCATGGATTCCGTGCGTGCAGGTGCGATCTGGGCAAAGGTGTCGATCTGGGTCTTGGTGCTGGCATCGTCAAAGACCTTACGCAGATCGTCTGGCAGTACCTTGTACCAGGCCGCGTTTGCTGAGAACAGCTGCGCATCGGGCACCGAACGGATGTAGCTGACGTGGGACAAGATGTCCACAAAGCCAAAGGTGGCCAGTGCGGCAATGGCGGGATCCAGCGCATCGGCAACGCCCTGCTTAATGGCGGTAGAGGTCTCGCCCCAGGCGACCACCGTGGGGTTGGCACCGGTTAAGCGATAGAACGTCTGCAGCAGCTTAGAAGGCGGGACGCGCATCTTCACGCCCTGCATGTCAGCTGGGGTTTTGATCAGTTTGAAGCCCTTGCGCGAGGCAATGACACGGGGGTCAACGGTGTAATAAAACAGAGGCTGGTAGCCCTTTTCAACCACGCGGGGTGTGATCTCGTCGTTCCAGGTTTTAGAAGTGACCAGGTTGGCGTAACGCTGGTTGTCACCACACCAGTAAGGAATGTTGATCAGGTCAACAGCGGGGGCGTAAGGCGAGAAGTTAGAAAGACTCACGGCGCCACCGTGCACGGTGCCGGCCTGAATCTTCTGGGCTAATGCGGCGCCCACACCCAGCTGGCCTGCGGGAAAGAGTTTGCAGAAGATCTGGTTCTTGGACAGCGTTTCAAGGTTCTCTTTCCATTTGGCCTGCATCACGGGGTACTTCACATAATCTTCGATCTTGTATTCCGTGGCGAAGTTCATGCGCACGCGGGCCGTTTTTTCTTTGCGCTCTTCGTCAGCGGCAGTCTGGGCCACTGCTGAATCGCTCCACAGGTAGCCACCCACACCGGCCAGCACTGCAGTACCAAAACCAAATTTTCCTGCGACTTCTAAGAAACGGCGGCGCTCATTAACGAGCTTGGTTTGTTGATTGTCTTCCATGGGATGTCTCCTGTTGTTTTCTAGTGTGGTGAAAAATTACTCTTGTTCGTCGCCAGGCTTTTCGTTCATCAGAATCGCAACAACGAAAAAACCGATCGAGATGAAGACGAGAAAAAACTCCCCCAGATCGCCAAGCGCAAACGGTAGCTTGGTGAACTTGGTTGCAATGACATAAGCAACATACGCCGCAATGCCCAGGGCAGAGAGGCGCATGAGTGTTTTCGAGACGAGAGTTGGCTTCATTTGTAATCGGTTTCAGAATGGATTCTGCGCATTTATACGCTGAGTCGCAAGGCATCTACGGGAATATGCTGATACCTTAGTTGCTACCACTTGTAACCGAATACATTGCTGCGTTGCGCAAAATAATCTGATGCGATCCACTCCTAAAGTCGTTGATGTTGCCAAGCGTGCTCAGGTCTCCACCGCGACGGTGTCGCGCGTGTTGAACCGGCCCGATTCCGTGCGCCCAGAATTGCGCGCGCGGGTGCAGAAAGTGATTGAAGAGATTGGCTATGTGCCCAACGCGGGCGCGCGGGCACTCTCACTCAATCGCAGCGGCAATATTGGCGCGCTGATTCCCACCATTGATAACGCCATCTTTGCGGCGGGGGTGCAGGCCTTTCAGCAGCGGGTGACCAGCCGCGGTTATCAGATGCTGCTGGCCACGAGTGAATATGATCTGCAGACCGAAACCGAGCAGGTCATTAACCTGGTCTCACGCGGTGTCGAGGCGCTGGCTATTTTTGGCCGCAGCCAGAAACCCGAGGTGCTGCAGTTCTTATTGCAGCGTCGCCTGCCCTATGTGCATGTGGGGGTGGATCGCGCGCCGCAGGGTGGTGTCAGCATTGGGTTTGATAATCAGAAAGTCATGCGTCCGCTGGTGCAGTATCTGGCGGATCTTCGGCATCGAAAAATTGCCATGCTGGCGGGTGTAGTGGCGGGCAATGATCGCGCGGCCGATCGTGTGAAAGGGGCCCGGGCGGCACTGCGAAAGCTGGGGCTGGATCTGCCCGCGCAGCTGGTGATTGAGCGGCCCTATCAGATCGAGGCTGCGCGCGAGGGCATGCGTCAGCTCATGATGTTGCGGCCACGGCCCACTGCGGTGATCTGCGGCAATGACGTGCTGGCGCTGGGTGCATTGATTGAGTGCCAGCGTCTGGGCATTCGCGTGCCGCAAGAGGTGTCAGTGGCGGGGTTTGATGATCTGGAGATTTCCCGGCATTTCTGCCCGGCGTTAACCACCATGCATGTGATCACGGAACAGATGTGGCAGCGTGCAGCGGATTATTTAATTGGTCAGGTTCAACAAGACCCGGTGGAGGTGGGTCGTGATATTGAAGTGAGTCTGATTGTTCGAGAGTCGACAGGGCCCGCTGCGGGCAGGTCATTGCCGAGCAACGGGGACATCTGACCCCGCCGCTCGACTGTGCTTCTAGACTTAGTTCGCCTGCAGTTTTCGGGCCGCAACCACTTTGCCCCAGCGCTCATATTCCACCGCGATTTCCTTGGTGAAGTCCGCCGGTGAGTTCCCCACGGGCGCCATGCCCAACATGAATTCCACCTGGCCGCCCGCGAGGTCAGTAAACGCGACCGCATCGGCGCCGATATTGCCGCCCGCACCGGATCGCCGCATCATCCGCCGGGACCGTAAGTGAGAGACCAGTTCCTTTTTAAGCACCCCACGTGCTTGGATAAACAAGCTTCGGTAAATCGTCTCGTGGGATACCTGCATATCTGAGTCGTTAGGAAATGCGAGCACCGCTTTGCCATCCCCGAGGATTTGTATCGCGCTGGTATTCGTCGCTACGGATTCCATGGCCTCTCCTATCAATACCTCACCCAAGCGGGCCATTTTAAAAGCCAACGGATCGCCCCGATTTGTTGACGGCATGACCGCCATTCACTCGGAAGCAAGCGGCCCAGAAGTCTGGATTGTTCAGACCGACGAGGGCAGCGTGGCGGCCAGCGAGGCGCTCCTCCACCTCTAGAAATATTCAGGCGTCCTCTAGAAGACGCTGGCAGATCTCGGAGGTATCGGCCGACAGGCCCGGACTGCTCGCAAGCGATTCAATGGCCTGCTTCATTAGCGCCCTGCGACCGGGCTCATAGACACGCCAGCGATCGAGCGACCGAGCGAGGCGAGAGGTAAGCTGTCCATTGAGGCGATCGAGTTTGGCGAGTTCCTCGGACCAGAGCGCATAACCTTGACCGTCCGCTCGGTGGAGGCCCGCCTGGTTGTGCATAAAGTAGGCCCCCAAGAGGGATCGCACTCGATTCGGATTCGCACGATCAAACCGTTGGCTTTTGAGTAGCGTCTGCACCACCTCCAGGCTCTCTTGGGCCTCCAGGTCGGCAAAACATGTGGTGGCTGCCTGAACCGTGAACCACTTGTCGAGTGCCAGGGCATTGTCCTGGTACCGAAGGGCGAAGGCCTCGAGTGCCTGTGCGCGTGCCGCTCCACCGATGGCCACAAGGGCCTGCAGCGTGGCCATGCGGGTGGTCATATTGTTGCAGTCGTGGAAGCGACGCAGAAGCAATTCCGATCTTGCCGAATCGGGTTTCAACAGCGTGAGCAGGCCCTGCGCCCAATGTTGCAGGCTTCTGCGGCCGGCATGCACGGCATTCGGGTTGTAGTCGGACGCAATTCGCTGGTCGATGGCCTGATCGATTTCGATGAGATCGCACTGAGCAAGCCCGGCGAACAGGCTCTGAAGTCCCAACAATTTTCGCCGAATGGCGCTCGGGTCCACGGGGGCATCCATAGAGGCCCAGGCCTCTGCCACCACCGACTCCGAGGGCACCGCCAGGGCAAGTGCCTTGAATGCATCGGATCGAGTGGGGTTTCGCAGGACACCCAGCAGCGCCTCCAATACCTCTTGCCTCTCGAACACGGGCGATGGGCGCAACTGGTCGATGATCAGCCGCTGGCATGCATCCCATTGATTGAACGGATCGGTATCGAATTGGGCAAGGGCGATCCACTCCCGCGCGGGCAGTTCGATCTCCAATACAACCGGCGCAGAGAAATCTCGAAACAGAGAGGGAATGGGTTTGGTCTGCCGATCGCCCGGGGGAATTCTGAATTCGAAGAACTGCTTCGGCTCGGCGAGGAGCAGTGTCTGCTCGGTTTTTGAGATGAGTCGGTGGCCGGAGGCACCACTGAGCAGACCCACTGCAACGGGCATGGGCAGTGGGGCAATGGTCTCGTTACGTGGGTCGATTTCCTGCTCGAGGCAGAGGCGGTAGATCCCCTCTTCGGCATCCCATTCCTCGGCGGCCCGAATACGTGGCGTCCCAAGCGTGTCGTACCAGCGAAGAAAAGAGTGGATGAGATCGGCCCGCTCGTTGGCTTCGAGTATGGAGCAGACGAAGTCTTCACAGGTTGCGGCCTGCCCATCGTGGCGAGCAAAGTAGAGATCCATGCCCTTTCGAAAGCCATCGATACCGAGGATGGTCTGGAGCATTCGAATGACCTCTGCCCCCTTCTCGTAGACCGTTGCTGTGTAGAAGTTGCGAATCTCTTGGTACTGGGCAGGGCGGATGGGATGGGCCATTGGCCCGGCATCCTCGGGGAACTGATGGGCACGCAGTGTTTTGACGTCTTCAATTCGTTTGACTGCACGACTGCTGGCGGCCTGCTCGGCAGTGAGCCCATGGGCCAGCATGTCTGCGGTGAACTCCTGGTCGCGAAATACGGTGAGCCCCTCTTTGAGGGTGAGTTGGAACCAATCTCTGCAGGTGATGCGGTTGCCGGTCCAGTTGTGGAAATACTCGTGACCGATTACGGCCTCGACCAATTCGAAGTCCCGGTCGGTGGCGGTGTCGGCATCTGCAAGAACATATTTCGTATTGAAGAGATTGAGGCCCTTGTTCTCCATGGCCCCTGAATTGAAGTCGGGCACCGCAACGATCATGAAGCGCTCCAAGTCGAGCTCGAGTCCGAAACGCTGCTCGTCCCAGAGCGCAGCCCGCTTGAGACTGGCCAGCGCAAAATCGGCGCGGCCGAGGTCTTCCTTGCGTGTGTAGACCTGAAGTAATTTGGATTCGCCCGATTTCGATGTCAGTGTCTCTTCAATGCAATCGAGGTCGGCGGCGACCAGTGCAAACAAGTAACTGGGCTTTGGGAAGGGATCGTGCCAGACGCAGATTCGGCGATTGCCCTCGGTCCGTTCCTCGAGCAAATTGCCGTTGGAGAGCATGACTGGGAAGGCCTGGGCGTTCCCGCGGAGGGTCACCCGATAGGTGGTCATGACATCGGGGCGGTCAAGGAAGTAGGTGATTCGACGGAAGCCCTCGGACTCGCACTGGGTGTAGAGCCCCCCTTGGCTGGCATAGAGGCCCATGAGCTCGGTATTGGCCTTGGGGTAGACCCGTGTGCGAATTTCCAGAAGGCCCTCGGCCCCGCCCAGTGCGGCGGCTGGAAGCCTTAAAAACTGGCTGGAGCTCTCGTAACGGGTGGGTGAAACCAGCCGACCGTTGACGGCCACGCCAAGAAGCTCGAGACCGTCGCCGGCAAGCGCAAGAGCCGCCGGGCGGCCACCACGGGCACTGAACTTGAATCGGGAGAGGACGGTCGTCTCCTCCAGGCCGAGGTCAAACTCGAGCTCGAGCGACTCAATGGCGTGGCTGGCGGCCTGGTAGTCGGAGCGACGGATCAGGCCGGGGGATTGGAGACTGTCTCGCATGGGTTGATTTTTCTACAAATAGGTTGTAAAAATCGGTGGTAACCTTCAGTTACTAAAGGATTTTTCTCCTTCATTATGGCGTTGTCCAAAATAATCGTCGTCAGCCAAAAAGGTGGCGTAGGCAAAAGCACTATTGCCGCCAACCTCGCCGCTTGGTTCCAGGTGACGCAGGGTAGGAAAACCATCCTGCTGGATTATGACCCGCACGGGTCGTCGAGCACGTGGCTGAGCGACGCCACTCAACTGGGCGTGACGATTCAACACCATCCTATTGATGAGTCCGGTAGCCGTCGTTGGTTGCTCACCGCTCGAACACTTCTGCGTCGGGCCGATGAAGCCCACGAGGTGGTCATTGCCGATCTCACCTGGACAGCCCATACCGATCCGGAGTTCTTGTTGGGCTTCGATTTGGTGTTGGTGCCCTCGGGGGTCTCCGAGATTGAGTTGGCGGCGACCACGGGTTTTATCGATCGCAACGCCTGGGTCTTTGACCAAAGGAACAGAGACCTCAACGCTGTCCCCACCCTGGTGATTTGCCCCTCCCGAATCAAATCGGAGCAGGTCTTGGACCATGCCTTTGGAGAGGCCCGTTTCCCGGTTCCATTTATGCTCGCACCCCCCATGTTCGACGAGGTCTTGGTGCGAGACCTCTTCCGCAAGAACTTCATGATTTTCATGGATGGCAGCGTGAAAGAGAATTTCCTGCGCTTTGCCGACGGCATTCGACGTGCCGATGAATTGCACCATCAGCGCAAGACCCTGGGTGGGCTTGTGAAGCCCTCGGCCAAATCACTGAGCAGTTACAACAGCGTTTTATCCAAGCATCTGTCCCAGCGCCGACCCGAGGGTTCGGCCGTGTCGGGCACCAATCTCCGATCGAACGATTCAATCAGCCCGGCGCAAAAGCGCCAAGCCGCTGCCGGTGTGAGTGGTAAAACGCCGCCTCCATTGAGCCCGGCGTTGGCGAAGTTTCTATCGACCATTCAGGTCGACAAGAACTAGACTTTTTTCTTCGGGGCCTCTGCGGTCTCTGCAGGCCCACCTCCTCGCCGAACCATTCGGCCATTAATGGAGGAGCCCTGATGGATTTCGACAACATCGTAGAGAATATCGCCGTCGATCACTGCACCGGCTCGGATTTCCAACTGAGTGGCCTCTATATCGCCCTGGACCCGCCCGAGAACCACCACACTGTGGCAACTCACACGCCCCTTGATGGTCGAGGTGGCCCCAACAATGAGCGTGCCACCCTTCGCTGATGACCCGGTGACATTCCCGGTGACGATGCCATCGATTCGGGCGCTCTTCTCGAATGTGACCTCGCCCTTGATCTGGACGCTCGAGTCAACCAGTGTGGCCAGGGTTTCGGTCTGGACTGCCGTGCGGGTGCTTCGATTGAACATGGTCAGGCCTTCCCTGCGCTAGTTGCGGACCGTAACGGGAATAATCATGACCTCGGTCTGGGCTGGGTCATCGTTGGGAATAACGATTAAGATGGCATAACGAGAAATTGAGGAGATGAGCTTTCCTTTGACGGTCTCGGCGATCTCGGGTGCGGCAATGGTGTGCTGCGAGAGTTTGAATCGTTGGATGGACTCGGCAATGCCCGGCTCTGGAACGAGCGGGTCAAAACGGTCGAGGCCGCGAACCTGTACCTTGATCTTGCTGCCCGCTGCGGGCTTCTTGCGCGGGTCTGGGTTGGAGAGGAGCACTTCGTATTGCACTCCATCGCTTCCCGGGGCACGCCAGGCCACAAATTTTCGAGTCCAGACGTCGGTCTGCGTGGCTTGAATCAGCCGCTCCAAATTCTGCAATTTTGTCTGGATACCCGCATTCTCTGAGGTGACCTCTTTGACTCGGTCATTGAGCTGGTTGGATTGCTCATTGGAGATCGACGACTCGAACTGCTGGCTGGCGAACTTCGAGATGGCCTGGCGCCACCAGGTCTCGTCATAGATGTTTTCGCCGAAGGAACTCAGCAACCAGAGCCAGCCGATGAGGGTGAGGGCACAGAGGGTGATGAGCACCGTGTAAATGAGCCGAACCCGCTCGAAGGTCTTTGCCGATGTCGCGATGAGCGGCTCGTCAATGAGTGGGTTTTTCTTCGGCTCTAGCATCGAATGATCTTACGAGGGGGGCGTGGGCGTTTCGGGCGGGTCTAGGGTCTAGTTGGGCCTTGCTTGGGCCCCAACTGACATGGCGGTGGCCGTCCGGCTTCTGACTCGCTCAAGGATTGGCCGTGGATTGACAACACGGTCATCGATCTCAATTTCGAAGTGGAGGTGATTCCCCGTTGAGCGCCCCGTGCTTCCGACGCGCCCGATGCGGCGTCCCGCTAGAACGGCCATGCCGGTGGTGACTTCAATTCCCTCGAGGTGGGCGTAGCGACTCACGATGCGGTCGTTGTGGCGGATGACCACCACGTTGCCATAACCCCCAAAGGGGCCAATCGACTCGACCACACCGGAGCTAAGTGCGAAGACGGCCGTGCCCGCCGGCGCGATGAAATCAACGCCCCGGTGGAAGGCGGGATTGCCATCGAATGGGTCCATTCGTCGGCCAAACCCCGAGGTGATCGGCGCAGCGATGGGTTGGACCGAGTCGTTGAGTATGAGATTAATGGCGAGGTTCTCTCGGTGAGAGAGGACTCGCTCTAGGGAGTAGCTAATTTTCTCCATGCGCTCGTTGAGACGCTCGATCTCGAGGGGGGCCGAATGGGCATCGATGGGCATGAAACCGTCGCGACTCTTAGACGCCCCGGGTTTGCCTTGCGAGGACTCTCTGACGCTGGCGGGTTTGGACCCATCGGCCTTGGATCCCTCTTTGGGGATCTCGCCCTCCATCGCAGAGATGGTGGACTCAAGAAGATCGATCTTCGCGCGCAGGGCCCCGAGTTCCTTGGCAACCGCCTCGTCTCGACCCATGCTCCACCAACTGAGCACCGCGCTGGTCGAGCCTTCGGAGGCCATCATGAAACCGATGCGAACCATCGCAAGAACAAAGAGGACTGCCAGGCCGATGGCGACCTTCAGGCGCCAGCCCACCAGACTGAAGTGAAAGCAGCGGCTGCCCGACTTGGGTATGAAGCTTATTTGCATAAGTTTATGATTTTACATGGAGCTTTGAGGGGGCGTACATGGAGTGGTTGGACTGGGGGTTGATCGTGGGCCTCGTCGCCCTTGGGGGCAGCGTGGGCTTCTTGGCGGGTCTATTGGGTATCGGGGGAGGAATGACCATGGTCCCCTTCATGGTCATGCTGTTTGGGGCCAAGGGCTTCCCCCCAACCGAGATCATGAAGATCGCCATTGCAACCTCCCTGGCGGTCAATTTATTCACTTCCGTATCCAGCACCCTGGCCCACTACCGCCACGGGGCGGTGCGCACGGACCTGCTTGGGGCCATGGGCACAGGGGCCTTTATTGGCACGTTTGCGGGGGCGCATTTTGCCGGGATGCTCAAAGAATCTTTCTTGGCGGCCTTCTTCGGGCTTTTTGTGGGCTACTCCGCCTGGCAGATGCTCAAGGGGAAGAAGCCAAAGCCGGGACGTGATGTGCCTGGCGCTTTGGGCATGGGGGTTGTCGGCTCGGGAATTGGCCTCATTTCTAGCCTTCTGGGTGCGGGCGGTGGCTTTATGACCGTCCCATTCCTCACCTGGTGCAATGTCACCATGCATCAGGCGGTGGCCACCTCGGCGGGTCTTGCATTTCCAATTGCACTGGGCGGACTCATTGGCTACGCCATGGCCGGGTGGGACCTGCCAGGCATGCCCAGCGGATCGGTGGGTTATATCTATCTACCGGCCCTGGTCTGCCTGGCCTCGGCCTCGATCATGACCGCACCAATGGGTGCGCGGCTGGCACACAAGACCGATGTCCCGAAACTCAAGCGCTGGTTTGCTTATTTGTTGTTTGTCTTGGCGGGGTACATGCTCACCCGGGTGAACTGGTGGTGATGGCTGGGATCGAACCAGCGACCTTGGCGTTATGAGTGCCACGCTCTAACCGACTGAGCTACATCACCGCGCAGCCCTAGATTTTACATCAAGCCTTTCGGCTGCCCGAAGCGCCCCCGGGCCGAGGCGCGCGGGTTGTAACCGACCGGGTCTTGATGCGGGCCCGGGCGGCAGCGTTATTGGAGGCAAGCCGATACCTTGCCTCGGCCTCGGAGAGACGGCGAATCTGGCCGGGTTGGTTGATCAAAAGACTGGCCTCTCCAATGCCGCCAGAGAAGGCGGGATGCGGAAGGTACTGAACGGGCTGCACAACCTCGGAGACCGTCAGCCACTTGCCCACCCAGGATTGATTTGGAAGCTGCTCTGGGCTGCCGCGCATGGTCTCCAAGACCTCTGGCAGAAGCTTGATTCGCACCACCCGGCCACTCGACATCTCGTTGAAATCCACATAGATGTATGGGCGTAGGGCAGGGCGGTTGTTGAAGCGGGCCTTGCCCGAACGAACTTCAACAACCTTTCCCACCGACTCGATTCGTTTGCCCACATGCTGGCTGACCTTCACAAAACTCGAGGCCGACACCACTTCATACGACCCCACATAGGCCGCGACTGTCTCCTGGGGGTTGGTATTCGCGGTGGGTTCGACGCGCAACACGGGGCGAAATACCAGCGGCGCCGATGTCGCAATGGGTGGGGGTTCCTTGGGGGCTGGCGCCTTCTCGGGACCTCCAGCGGGCTTCGCGGGAATGGGTGCGGTACTCGGCGCAGCCGAGGGCTTGATAAGAGTGGGGGCCTTGGCGGGCTGGGCGGTCTGAATGGCCGCGTTCTGAAACTCCTCGAGAGTGGGGATGTCCTCGAATCGCCCCAGGCAGATTCTCGAGAATTGTTCGACTCGCTCTCTTAGAGCCGGCCGCTCGGCCAGTAGGGCGAGCACCGGCGATTGCAGGGGATTGGCATAGTCACTGGCCCGAAAAACAATTCCTTCCTCGTCGCTGTAGCTGCGTTCCCAGAGGCCGGGCTCGATCTCGAGCACGGAGAGCGCGAAATCGATTGCGATGAAAGAGAAACGATCGAGCTCTGGTTGAAAATGCGCCTCGCTGCGCTTGGGGTGTTGAAAGTTGATGTGACCGAGTTCGGCCGCGGGCAGACCCGACAGCGCAGGAACATACATACCGTCGTAGTCGACCAACTGGAGTTGCTTGGCATCCTCACTGACCATGACATTGCCGGGCTGAATATCACCGTGGGCAATGCTGTGGCTCTCGAGAAAACCGGCCAGTGATTTCATGGACTGCCGCAGCGCTGCTAGTTTGGTTCGGTTTTGGTGGTGCTCACTGAGATAGTCGCCGAGGCTGCGACCGGTCGCCCACTTCATCTTGATGATTGGGAAGAACTCGCCCTCGACCGAGACGCCTTGGGCCTGGTAATCGAAAGGAAGAAAGGCGCGCGGCATGGTGCTCACCCGCAACGCTTGCGTTGCCTCCGCGATGGCTTGGTAGCGTTGGGCGACCTCTTTGGAGGTTCGGGTAAAGCAGCGCGCTGCATAGGTCTCGGTGCCCGCATCGAGTCGAAAGACGAGCGCAAAGTTTCCCGATCGAACCCGAGGCATGCCCAAGGCATTGGTCTCGACGGTGGCAACTCGCAGTGCCGGGTCCTTAAAAATGCGACTCGGGGGCAGTTGAAAGGCCCGAAGGTACTGCTCAAGGTTGGGCAGCCTCATCTGGATTCCTTGAACGAGAGAATAGCAAGGGTGGTGTCGTCGACGCGCATTTGATGGCTCAGGCGTTGCTGTGTCACCCAATAGCGAAAGTCGGTCTCACTCTGGCAGAGATTCTTCTCTGCCAGATCCCAATGCCCTGCATGGGCTGTGGAGACAACTTGATGGCCGAGCGCATCGGTCATTAGATACAGACGCGCCCCAAGGAGGTGGGCCTTCCTCACTTGAATCACCGACCACCGACGTCGCTGTCGATGAAAGACATCCTCGTCCCCCCTTGTATCCGAGGAGAGCAGCACCGGGTGGCGTTTGAAACTGTCGGGCTGGTCGAGGGGAATGGGGTGGCTCTGGAGCCGACCCGATGGCTCTTGCCAGACGGCGATGGAGTCGCCGATTCCCACCATGGTGATTTGATCGTTGCTCTCAATCACGCCAATCAGGCTTGCGAAGTTCCCGCGATCGAAGGCCACCTGTTGAGACCAACTCAGTTCGCGCGATGAGAAGAGTTCAAGGAATCGACCTCGTGCCGTGTTGACCATCTCGTGGATATCGTCGTCTGATGGAATCGCATCTCCGATATCCAGAAATCGCTCGTTGAAGGTCTGACAGAGGCAACGGGCCCAGCTTCGCGAGTCAAAAGATTCACTGGCGCCATCGCTCATCGATGCGATGCGGCCCCCCGGATCGGCAAGAAAAAAATCCTCGTTTGAACTGGCGTAATCGGCCTCCTTGGGGAGGCTGATGGCACGGAGCACCCGCACTGGATTTATCTCAGCAGCATGGACTGGGACGAGGCACGGGTGCCGATGTCAAAAAACTCCACGATTTCCACCGGCTCCACGTTATAGAAAAAGCCCCGCGCACCCGCTTCGACTTCGTAGCCCTTTTCTCTGGCTGCATCCGCCACGGTCTTGGGCAGGGGACTCGACATTCGAAAGAGACTTTTTCCGTAAGGGTCACGAACGGCCTCCTCGTTGCTACCAAACTCGATGGGGCCGGCCTTGCTATTGCTGGTGTGGAGGTTAAAGAGCAGCGAGTGGCCATCGGTGGTGCCGGTCTGTCTCACCTGGCCAGCCATCGGCTCTGGATCTCCATCGGTGGGCTCGCCATCCGTGACGTGAAGAACCGTGGGTGGATATGAATCGGGATGGTCATCGCACCAGCCCGTGAGTTCCTCGGCCGCCATTCGAAGTGCTTTGCGCATGGGCGTTCCACCATCATGCAGTGGCTGAAACCAGACGGGGAACTTGATCGAGTGTGATCGCATTGCGCCATTGCCATCTGGAATCTGCTCGACGCGGTCTTCGATTGCCAGGGGTGATCGTTCGAAGGCCGAGATGGGGTGAAAGATTCGATTGGCAAAACTCCCCCGAAGGGCGTTGTGCACGCCCTGGCCACCATAGCCAATGGCGCCGAGGTGAAAGTAATCGCGGACCCCCTCGGACTTGGAACTGCGGGCAATCAGATTCATCACCACACGATTGAGCGCATCGCAGAGGAAGGCTGCACGCGTGTAATTGCTTTTGCCGACCGATTCGCCCATGGACCCCGATTGATCGATGAGAAACAAAAATGCGGTGGGGTTGGAGCGGCTAATCTCGGCGTTGTAGGGCATTGCGGGCTCACTCGGCGGTTGTTTGGGTCACCCCGTATTATGAGACAGCAATGCATCCCAAACCCCGCCGCTCCATTGATCAACTCAGACCTATCTGGGCCTTGGCCGCCCAGTATCCACGTCAGTGGTTTCTGGCCTTTCTTTTTCTCTTACTCGCTGCGGCCTCGACACTCTCGGTGCCTCTGGCATTTCGTGGGCTGATTGATCAGGGCCTCTCGGGACTCGCAGAGCCTTTCGGACTGCTCGTGCTAATTGCCATTGCGTTGGGGATCTTCACTGCCCTGCGTTTCTACTTCATGTCTTGGCTTGGCGAGCGGGTGGTGGCGGATCTGCGCCGCGCGGTCTATGCCCATGTCCTTGTGCAGCCACCGCGCTATTTCGAGACCCTGCAGACCGGCGAGGTCCTCTCTCGACTCACGGCCGACACCACGCTGATTCAGACACTCATTGGCACCAGTGTCTCCATGGCGCTGCGCAGTGGGGTCTTGCTCTCGGGTGGCATCACCATGATGCTCATCACCAGCCCCTTTTTGGCTTCGCTGATGGTGGTCCTGTTGCTGGCGGTGGTCTTGCCGGTCCTCGCCCTGGGTCGGCGTGTCCGCAGCATCTCGAAGGACAGCCAAGACCGCGTGGCCGACACCAGCGCACTTGCCGGCGAGGTGCTCAATGCCATCTCAACCGTGCAGGCCTATGGCCGCGAACCGTTTGAACTCTCGCGCTACGTCCAGACCGTGGAGCGGGCCTTTGAAGTGTCGCTTCGTCGCATTCGGAGTCGCTCGATGCTCACCCTGGTGGCCATCGTGTTGGCATTCCTGGTGATTGTGTTTGTGCTCTGGCTCGGCGCACGCGAGGTCGCTGCAGGCTCGATGAGTGCGGGTGAGCTCGCGCAGTTTGTTCTCTATGCAACGCTCACTGCGGGCTCTATTGCGGCGCTTGCCGAGGGATGGGGGGATCTGCAGCGCGCCATTGGCGCCACCGAGCGGCTGGTTGATCTCATGGGGCCTGCGGGTGGATTTGTCGGTCGGATGTCTGCAAAGGGCCTCCTCGAGGACCACTTCAATGCTGAAGGCACGCAGGCCGAGCCGGTGCGAATTGCGTTTGATGCCATCTCTTTTGCCTATCCCTCTCGCCCCAATGATTGGGCCTTGCGCGACTTGACCTTAAATGTCGAGGCGGGTGAGACGATTGCCCTGGTGGGCCCATCGGGGGCGGGCAAGTCCACTGTGTTTCAGCTGATTCTTGGTTTCTTTCAAGCCCAGTCGGGGGCAATTCGCATCAACGGCCGGCCTATTGAGCAGTGGGACTTGCCCAGACTGCGGGGGCTCATTGGTGTCGTCTCGCAGGACCCCGTTGTCTTCTCGGACGATGCGATGGGCAACATTCGCTACGGGCGGCTCAATGCCTCCGACGATGAGGTGCGAGCCGCTGCCCAAGCCGCCCATGCAGACCAATTCATTGGTGATCTACCGCAGGGCTATGCCAGCTTCTTGGGGGAGCGGGGTGTGCGACTCTCGGGTGGTCAGCGTCAGCGAATCGCGATTGCGCGCGCCATTCTTCGAAACCCGCCGCTTTTGTTGTTGGATGAGGCGACCTCGGCGCTCGACACCGTCTCTGAGCGACTGGTGCAGAGTGCGCTCGAGCGGCTTCTTCCCGGTCGCACCGCACTGGTCATTGCGCATCGACTCTCGACAGTCCGTCGGGCGAGTCGCATCGTGGTGATGGATGCAGGCCGGTTGGTGGCGGTGGGCTCTCACGAGGAACTCATGCGCGAGTCGGTGCTGTACCAAGCACTCGCCCGTCAGCAGTTCTTCGACCATTAAGACTCAAGCCGCTCGCGCCCCCGGCGCCCGGACCTGAGTGAGCGCAAGTCCAATGAGTGCGAGGACAATGCCAGAGACCATCTCGAGCGAGAATGCCTCCTTGAGAAAGAGTGCTGCCGAACCCATGCCGAAAAATGGAACAAGCAGGGTAAAGGGGACCACGCTGGCTGCGGGATGACGTTTCAATAGCCATGACCAGCCGCCATATCCAATGAGGCTTGCGCCGAATGCATTAAAGAGCAGGTAGGCCCAGAGCTCAGCGTGTCCCGACGTGAGCATTGAGATGGACTGGTTCCAGGCCGCACTGCCCTCGAGTGCCAATGAGATGGGCAATAGGCCCAAGGCACCAATTCCCGATCCCCAGACCACCAGTGGAACGGCGGCAATCTCGCTGCCCATGCGTTTCACAAACACATTGCCAATGGCCCATGAGCAGGCCGCGCCAATGGTCATGAGAAATGCAATAAGACCCACCCCGAGATCGAAGGTGGAACCCACCCATGCCATTCCAACCGCCCCAAGACAGATGCCGACCCACTGCTGCCGAAGCGGTCGACTCTCGCCCGTGGCCACCAGAAGCAAGAGCGTGAAAAAGATCTGGCTCTGCATGACCAAGGAGGCGATTCCGGGCGGCATTCCCCAACGAAGGGCCAGAAATAGAAGTGCGAACTGCAGGGTGAAAGAAGCCAGCGCATAGGGAATCAGCAGCGACCATCGTGTTGGGCATCTCGGATAGAGCAAAAGCAGGGGGATGCAGACGGTTGCGAATCGCAGTGTTGCGAAAAGGAGGGGGGGCACCAGATGCACTGCCCAAAACTGCACAACAAAGTTGCTGCCCCAGAGTCCCATCACCAGAAGGGCAAGAAGGATGTGGGGAAGTGGCATTGGTTCGAATCATACAATTTGGCCATGGAAGGACCGCAAAACGTTGCTTCGATTCGTTTCCCATCCTCGACACTGCCAGCCATTGGAATTGATCTTGGTGGAACCAAGACCGAGGTGGCCGCAGTCGACTCGACTGGTCGGGTCTGTTTTCGCGAACGATGTGCCACCCCAGCAGAAGAGGGGCCAGAGGCGATTCGCCAGGCAATTGTTGTGCTCTTCGTTGCTGCAAGGGCCAGTCTGGGCAGTGAGGCCCAGGGGCCACTGCTTGTGGGGATGGGGACGCCCGGATCCATCGATCTCGATTCAGGCCTCCTGCGCAATTCCAACACCCTGTGTCTCAATGGTCTGCGACTAGAGGAGTGGATTTCGACAGCCATTGGCCGGGCCGTGGTGGTGGAGAACGATGCGAATTGCTTTGCCCTGGCCGAGGCCACCCTGGGTGCGGGGCGAGGTTCTCGTGTGGTTTTCGGGGTGATTCTTGGAACGGGTTGCGGTGCAGGCCTGGTGGTCGATGGCCAACTTCATGTTGGGCCCAACCGTTTGGCCGGCGAATGGGGCCACCTGTCAATCGATCCTGCCGGGCCGCTCTGCTGGTGCGGTCAACGGGGCTGCCTCGAGACCTTGGTCTCGGGTGGTGGACTCGCTGCCCGTTGGCTGGAGCAGACTGGGGAGCGCGTCTCGGCCAAATCTATTTTGAGTAATGAGGGTGAGGAGAATCGAAGGTTTACCGATCGCTGGATTGGGCACCTCTGTAGGGGGCTCAAAGGTGTCGTTCAGACCATCGACCCCGATGCGATCGTGCTGGGAGGCGGCTTGTCCAACCACCCGGGACTGGCCGAGGCGATTGGTAGGGGACTGGCAGGCACCTTATTCGGCGCAAAGGATTGCCGAACCCCGGTTTTGGTCAATCGGCTGGGAGACTCTGCTGGGGTCTTGGGAGCGGTTCTTCGCGCCCGACGAGACCGTGGACCCGAGGGCTAGACAGTCGGCTCTAACGGGTTGGTTTTAAACAATATTCTTTAAAATGTAACCCGCACACGATTCAAGGAATTGTCGTAGACTTCACACTGTGGGCTGAGTTCCAAAAAACAAAGTCTGCAACTGTCACTAACCACATTGAGGAATATATGAAGAAAATTGCTCTCGCCACTATGGCTGCAATGTTTGCTGTTTCTGGTGCTTACGCCCAAGCTCCCGCTCCTAAGGCCGACGACAAGAAAGCTGCCGAAGCCAAGAAAGATGCAAAGAAGGACGAGAAGAAAGCTGAAGCCAAGAAGTAAGCCTTACTGCTTCAAAGAGAGGCGGCCCTCGTGGCCGCTTTTTTTTCGCCTAGTTTCGGATGCGCCACCCGGAGGCAATCAGTTGATGGGTGAGGATCAAGAGGGAGAGTGTGGCGCCTCCACAGATCGATGCGCTGAACCAAGGGGAGACATCGGATTGACCAAAGACGCCGAATCGAAACCCATCGATCAGGTAGAAGAAGGGATTGAGGTGACTAATAAACTGCCATTGCTCCGGAAGAATCTGAACGGAGTAAAAGACACCGGCGAGGAAGGTGAGCGGGTTGATGAGGAAGTTTTGAAACGCGGCCACATGGTCCCATTTCTCTGCGTAGAGGGCGGCAATGAGTCCGAGTGCGCCCAAAATCAGACAGGCCATGAGTCCAAATGACATCGCCCAGAGTGGGCTGGCTATGGGCACCGATACAAAGGGAATGCTGGCCAGCCAAACCGCCAGCCCGCACGCGAGGCCTCGCGCGATCGCCCCACCAAGGTAACCCACAAGCCATTCCCAAGGCCGCAGCGGCGAGAGCATAAGAAATACGAGTGTCCCTGTGATCTTGCTCTGCGTGAGGCTGGAACTGGTATTGGCAAAAGCGTTTTGCTGCATGGTCATCATCACGAGCCCGGGCACTAGAAAGGCGCTGTAGTTGACACCGGGCATGGGCTCCACCCGGGTCTCCAAAAGCAGGGCGAAGATCACGAGAAAGAGCATGGCCGAGACGAGTGGTGCCAAGACCGTCTGCACAGAGACCTTCGCGAACCGCCGAATCTCTTTGACCAACAAAGCCCATGCACCGTAGTGCGTCTGTGTGGCGTGCGTCTGTGCGGCGTGCGTCTGTGCGGCGTGCGTCTGTGCGGCGTGCGTTTGCAAGGAGGTTTCTCTCTCTTCCTGTTTCACTGGCCGTGTTGGCTAAGTCAAGTGCGCAGTGAAACCGCGATGGCGTGATGTGTCTGCCGAGCGACTTCAGCGGCCTGTTGCGCCCAATCGTCTTGAGGGCTGGCGTAGAGGATGGCGCGGGAGGAATTGATAAAGAGTCCCTGGCGATTCGCATCGACTCCAGCGCAGACTGCGGCCTTTAAATCGCCGCCCTGCGCACCGATACCGGGCACAAGTAGCGGCAGCTTCGGTGCGATCTCTCGCACCTTCTGGACTTCGGCTGGATAGGTGGCGCCAACCACCAAGCCCACCTGCTCGCTGCCGCTCCAACGTTCGGTGGCCAGGCGGGCCACGCGCTCGAAGAGGCGTTCGCCTCCCTCGAGGGCCAGCATTTGAAGGTCGTCGCCCCCGGGGTTGCTGGTGCGGCAGAGCAGGAAAATGCCCTTGTCCCGGAATTCGAGAAATGGGGTGAGGCTGTCGCCACCCATATAGGGGCTGAGAGTCACAGCGTCTGCGCAATACCGCTCGAAGGCCTCTTTGGCGTAATTGCTTGCGGTCGAGCCGATGTCCCCGCGCTTGGCGTCCAAGATGAGAAGGTGATTGGGATGGGCCGCCTTGATGTGGCGGCAGATCGACTCCAGTGTGGATTCGAGTCCGAGTGCAGCGAAGTGGGCAATCTGGGGCTTGAAGGCGCAGCAATAGGGGGCCGTGGCGTTCACGATACCCGTGCAGAAACGTTCAACCGCCTCATTGAGCGGACGGCTCGCGAGGGAGTGGGGAAGCCGACCCGGCTCGGGATCAAGACCAACGCAGAGCAGGCTCTGATTTGTTTGCCAGGCCCGCTGGCAGCGCTCTCTGAAGGTCATCGTCGCATTGTAAAAAAAAACCCGGGTCCAATGACCCGGGCTGGGAGGTCAGGAGGGAGACCCTCCTGCAGGGAGTCGTTATAACGGCCCACCCCGAGGGGCGGGCCGGTGGGGGATTACATGTCCATGCCGCCCATGCCACCCATGCCGCCCATTCCACCGGGCATACCGCCGGCAGCTGGCTTGTCATCGGGGGCCTCGCCGATCATGCAGTCGGTCGCCAGCATAAGACCGGCCACAGAGGCAGCGTTTTGCAGGGCGGTGCGGGTGACCTTGGTGGGATCTACGACACCCATCTCGAGCATGTCGCCGTACTCACCGGAGGCCGCGTTGTAGCCATGGGCACCCTTGAGATCCAAGACCTTGGCCACAACAACGCTGGGCTCCTCACCGCAGTTGGAGACGATCTGGCGCAGGGGCTCCTCGACCGCGCGCATCACAATCTTGATGCCCGCTTCTTGGTCGGAGTTGTCGCCCTTGGGCTTGGCCTGGTTGCGAGCACGCAGAAGTGCCACGCCACCGCCGGCCACAATGCCCTCTTCGACGGCGGCACGGGTTGCGTGAAGCGCGTCTTCGACGCGGGCCTTCTTCTCCTTCATCTCCACCTCGGTGGCCGCACCCACGCGGATGACTGCGACACCACCGGCCAGCTTGGCCACGCGCTCTTGCAGTTTCTCTTTGTCGTAGTCGCTGGTGGCCTCTTCGATCTGTGCGCGAATCTGCTTGACGCGCGCGTCGATGTTCTTCTTGTCGCCAGCGCCATCGATGATGGTGGTGTTCTCTTTGGCGATTTCGACCGTCTTGGCCTGACCGAGCTGGGCCAGGGTGGCCTTCTCGAGGGTCATTCCGGTTTCTTCAGAGATCACAACACCGCCGGTGAGAATGGCCATGTCTTCGAGCATGGCCTTGCGACGATCGCCAAAGCCAGGGGCCTTAACAGCCACCGTCTTGAGGATGCCGCGGATGTTGTTGACCACCAGGGTGGCGAGTGCCTCGCCTTCGACATCTTCTGCAACGATGAGGAGGGGGCGACCGGACTTGGCCACCTGCTCGAGCACCGGGAGCAGATCACGAATATTTGAGACCTTCTTGTCGTGCAGGAGGATGAACGGGTTCTCGAGAAAGGCAACCTGCTTCTCGGGGTTGTTGATGAAGTAGGGCGAGAGGTAGCCGCGGTCAAACTGCATTCCCTCGACCACATCGAGCTCGTTCTGAAGTGACTTGCCGTCCTCGACGGTGATGACACCCTCTTTGCCCACCTTCTCCATGGCCTTGGCGATGATATCGCCGATCTCGCTGTCGGAGTTCGCGGAAATCGAGGCGACCTGCGCGATCTCTTTCGAGGTGGTGCAGGGCTTGGAGATCTTCTTGAGTTCCTCGGTGATGGTGATTACGGCTTTGTCGATGCCGCGCTTGAGGTCCATGGGGTTCATGCCAGCGGCCACGTACTTCATGCCCTCGCGGACAATGGCCTGGGCCAGCACGGTGGCGGTGGTGGTACCGTCTCCCGCGTTGTCAGAGGTCTTGGAAGCCACTTCCTTGACCATCTGTGCGCCCATGTTCTCGAACTTGTCTTTGAGTTCCACTTCCTTGGCGACAGACACACCGTCCTTGGTGACTGTGGGCGCGCCGAAGGAGCGCTCGAGGACCACATTGCGGCCCTTGGGACCGAGGGTGACTTTGACGGCGTTGGCCAGAATGTTGACACCGTTGACCATCTTGTGGCGACCGTCGTCGCCGAATAGAACTTGCTTTGCAGCCATTTAAATTCTCCTGAACAAATTGGGTTGAGAGGGAGTTCGCCGACGCGTGGTCTTACTCAATCACGGCCATGACGTCGTCTTCGCGGAGAACAAGAAGCTCTTCGCCATCGACTTTCACGGTCTGACCGGCGTACTTGCCGAACAGGATGCGGTTGCCCACCTTCACATCGAGGGGGCGCTGTTTGCCGTCTTCCTGGATCTTGCCGTTGCCTACGGCGATCACCTCACCCTGGTCGGGCTTCTCGGCGGCGTTGTCCGGGATGACGATGCCCGAGGCGGTGGTTCGCTCCTGGTCAAGACGCTTGACCACCAGGCGGTCGTGCAGGGGACGCAGTTTCATACGTATTCGCTCCATCAAAAAAGGTTGCAGAAATAGGGTCTTCCAGCGGCGAGGACGCCTTATTAGCACTCATCGCTATTGAGTGCTAATGGTAGGGGCTCGATAGAGGTTTTTCAAGGGCTTGGGTCTCGCCCATGAAAAAAAACCATTCAATTTGGGGTTTTGAGGCCCCACACGCTCGGCGTCGCCCCTTTGAAGGAGCGGATTTGAGCAAGTGGTGCGGAAGGGACTTGGCGGATCGGGCCGAACTCAAGTTCTGGCCCGAGCGCCGGGAGACTTAGCCTGCGACGAAGCGGGACTGCTTCTCTAAGAGGGTCTGGCAATCAATGCAGCGGATCTTTCCGAGCTTCAACCGAGCCGAGACGATTTTCTCGGCGCAATCGATGCAGTGGACGCCGTCGAAGTCGGGGCTGGTCTCGGGGGCGATCTTGCGTCGGGCCACTTCCAATGCATCTTCGTTGAACTGGGCCTCGATGGCCGATGCCCGATCGTTCTCGTCGGATAGCTCAAAGTAGTTTTCGTTTTTTTCTAGTGCCATGATTCCTCCTGGGCGTCGCTCATAATGGACGCTCGGGCGCCACAATAACATCGAGAGAGAGTCGACCCCAGATCCAATGAGAGGTTCCAAAAAGATTCTTGGCGCATGCCTACTCCTTCTGGGTGTTGGCGCCCACTACCAATCGGCTGCCCAGGATATGACGGCCTGGGGCACGCTCCCCCTGCAGTTCTTCGAGTCTCGTGGGGTCCCGGCCGATGCCGTGGGAATCTCACTAGCGGTTCTTAAATCAGGGGAATTACGGGGGCCGCCGACCTGGCTCGAGCATCGGGCCCGGCAGCCGATGAACCCCGCCTCGACCATCAAGCTGGTGACGACCCGAGCGGCCTGGTCGATTCTGGGCCTCGACTATCGGTCTCGCACGCGGGTCTGGACAACGAGTCGGGTGAAGGCCGGGGTGCTCAAGGGCCCCATCTACATCCAGGGTGGGGGCGATCCCAAGCTGGTTCTCGAGGACATTGAGCAAATCGTCGACCAACTCCGGGCCAAGGGCATTCGTGTGATTGAGGGCGACTTTGTTCTTGACGGAAGTCGCTTCGCTGAGGCGCCCGGTGACCCCAATGCCTTCGATGGGCGCGGTTACAAGCCATACAACGTGGAGCCGCATGCGGCCATGTTCAATTTCAAGTCGGTGCGGGTTGGCCTTCGTCCAGATCGGGGGCGCGTGACCGTTGAGACCATGCCCAACCTGCACGGACTGCGAGTCAACACCTCGATTCGTTTGGTTCAAGGGGGATGTGGCGCGAACTCTCTGGAGTGGATCCAGCGTGCCAACCTTATTGATGTGAGTGGGCGCATGGGACGCAACTGCCCTTGGCAAGAGAACTACATCAGTGTCTATAGCCACCTGCAGTATGCCCAGCGACTCTTTGCGGCGAGTTGGAAAAACGCGGGCGGGATATTTCGAGGCAAGGCCCGCGAGGGCAAGACACCGGGCAACGCCGTGCTGCTGGTGGACTGGGTCTCGCCCCGGCCTCTCATCGATGTGCTCGCAGACATTAACAAGCTGTCGAACAATCCGATGGCGAGGACTGTCTTCTTAAATCTCTCGGCGGAAACAGGTGGGCCGGGAAGCCGAGACGATGCCGAGAAGCGGGTTCGAGCATGGTTGGCCGAGCGGGGTATGAGCTTTTCAGAATTGGTGATGGACAACGGATCGGGCCTGAGTCGGAACGAGCGCATATCGCCAAGAAGCCTCACTGAACTGCTGGTTGACGCAATGCTCGCACCCCAGGCCATGGAGTGGATTGGCACCCTTCCGGCCGCGGGGGTCGAGGGCACCATCCGGCGGCGACTCAAGGATGGGTCGGTGGCGGGGCGGGCCTGGATTAAGACGGGGAGTTTAGAGGGTGTTAGGGCTTACTCTGGATATATTCTCAGCCAGTCGGGCCACTGGGTCGCCTTTTCAGCGATCATCAACCACCCCCGCGCCGTCGAGGCGGCCCCCTCTTTGGACTCCCTCGTGAAGTGGATGGTCGAAACCCTATAGGCGGACTAGAGTCGAATTCAAATGAACGTCAAACCCACTCTGACCGCGCCCGTCTTCAATCGGGAATTGCTCTACCGCCGTGGCATGACTGCGGTGGTGCTGTTGGTGCTCGCTCTTTCTACGGTGCTCACTGAAGCAGGTCGGGCCAGGCTCATCGGCTGGGGCGCCACATTCATGGGGGCCTTGTCGGCCGAACCCGCAAACTCCGTCTTCCATGCGCGGGCCACGAATCTCACAGTCGAGCAGTCCCGAACGGCCCGCTGGATCGCCCGAAAGCACCGGGTCTCCCTTCCAGCGGTCGAGCAAATTGTCTCGGTGGCCTTCGAGAGCGCGGCCATCTTCCGGCTCGACCCTTACCTAATCCTTGCGGTCATTTCGGTGGAGTCGGGGTTCAACCCGCTTGCAGAGAGCAAGGCGGGCGCCAAAGGGCTCATGCAGGTCATCCCGGAATACCACAAAGAGCGTTTTGCCCAGCATGGCGGCTTGGGTGCGGCGCTCAACCCCTGGGCCAATATCCAGGTTGGCTCTGGAATTATTCGTGAATACCTCGACCGCTTTAAAACCATCGAGTCCGCCTTGCTCGCCTATGTGGGCGTTGGCCCCACCGGCGTAAGCGGCTATCCCGATAAGGTCATGCGCATTCGCGAGCAGATGCGCGCAGCCTCACAGGGGCGGGTCCTCGCTTAGTGGGACAGGGGGGCCACCCCCAGGGGGCACCCCAGAGTGTTAAGCGGTTTTGGCGAGCGACTGCATGGCGGCCTGAACGCCGCCTGCCTTGTGGGGCACGCCCGCCAAGCCAAGCGCCATTTCAACACCCGACAATGCGCCAATAAGGCTCAGGTCGTTGAAGTCGCCGAGGTGGCCAATACGAAAGACCTTCCCGGCCAGCTTAGACAAACCCATTCCAAGCGAGATGTTGAATTTTTCCAGCGCGATTGCTCGGAAGGCATCGGCATCGTGTGACTTGCCGCCAGTGCCCTCGGGCATCATCACCGCAGTGAGCACGGGGCTGTGTTCGGCCGGGTTCTGGCAGACGATCTCTAGACCCCATGCCTCCACGCAGGCACGCGTTGCGGCCGAGTGGCGCTTGTGGCGTGCAAAGACCCGATCCAGGCCCTCCTCGTTGAACATGTCGATGGCCTCGGCCAAGCCGTAGATCAAGTTGGTGTTCGGCGTACTCGGCCAGAAGCCCTTTTTGTTCGCCTCGAGAATGTCATCCCATGCCCAGAAGGCCCGCGGCAACTTGGCAGTCTTGCTGACTTCAAGCGCCTTCTGACTGACAGCATTGAGCCCCATTCCGGGGGGCATCATCAGGCCCTTCTGCGAACTGGCCACCGCCACATCCACGCCCCATTCATCGAACTTAAATTCAACGCTGCCCAGGGCCGAGATGGTGTCCACCAGAAGCAGTGCAGGGTGCTTGGCCGAATCAATGGCCTTGCGCACTGCTGCGATGTCAGAGGTGATTCCGGTGGAGGTCTCGTTGTGGACCACGCAGACGGCCTTGATTGCGTGTTGCGAATCCCTCTTGAGGCGCTCGGCAATCACGTCGGCGCGCACGCCTTCGCGCCAGCTGCCCTGCATCATCTCGGGCTTGAGACCAAGTCGTGTGGCCATGCGGGCCCAGAGGGTCGCGAAGTGCCCGGCCTCGAGCATGAGCACCTCGTCGCCGGGGCTGAGCGTATTGACCAGTGCGGCCTCCCAGGCGCCGGTTCCCGAACCCGGGTAGAGCACCACTGGGCCGCTGGTGCCGAAGAGAGGGCGAACCGACTCAAGCACGCGCAGGGCAAGCGCTTGGAACTCTGGGCCTCGGTGGTCGATGGTCGGAAAGTCAATGGCCCGCAGGATGCGGTCGGGCACATTGGAGGGTCCGGGGATCTGCAGGAAATGGCGGCCCTGGCCGACTCGATTGAGGCTTGAACGGGCGTTGATTGCCTGGGGAAAATCGCGTTGCATATTCAATGGCTTTCTGTATCGTGAAACTAACCCGCCATTGTAATCTTTAGGCCAAATCAAGTCTTGCAAAGTCAACAACCGTGATTCAAAACGCACCCGCCCCCGAGCCGGCCCGACGGGCACTGCTCCAGGGCCGAATTGGTCAGGCGATTGCTCGCCAGCCATTGGTGAGCCGGTTGCGTTCCGAACTGCGGGGCGAGGTGCTCTTCGATGCCGCATCCAGGGGTCGGTATTCCACCGATGCATCGATCTATCAGGTCATGCCCATTGGGGTCGCTGTGCCCAGGTCACTGGCCGACCTGGGCCTGGCCCTCGACATCGCCCGCGATGCGGGTGTGGCCATTCTGCCCAGGGGTGGTGGCACCTCCCAGTGTGGTCAGACCGTGGGCGAGGCACTGGTCTTGGATACCAGCCGCTATCTGCGAGGCATCCGCGACCTGGATGTCGATGCAAGGACAGTCACCGTCGAGCCCGGCGTGGTTCTGGACCACCTCAATCAGTTTTTAAAGCCGCATGGGCTCTGGTTCCCAGTGGATGTCTCCACGGCGGCCCAGTGCACCATCGGTGGGATGGCCGGAAACAATTCCTGCGGCTCCCGATCGCTCTTCTACGGCAACATGGTTCATAACGTCGAGGCCATTGATGCCATTCTCGACGACGGCACCCGGGCCCGGTTCGCTCGCTTTGGTGATGGCGGCCCGATGGCCCTCTCCAACCAGCGGATGCGTGATCTGGTCTCTGGGCTATTCCAGGTGGCCGAGTCGGTGCGATCGGAAGTCGAGGCGATCTGGCCCAAGGTCATGCGCCGCGTTGGTGGCTACAACCTCGATGTCTTTTTTCCGCAGAGCGAGCGCCCCTACAACGCCGATGGCAGCCTGAATCTCGCGCAACTCTTGGTTGGCTCCGAGGGCACCTTGGCCACATTCGAGTCTCTTACCCTAAGGCTCGCTCCCATTCCCAAGCACAAGGTGTTGGGCGTGGTGAATTTCGCATCCTTTCAGAAGGCCATGTTGAGCTCGGCTCGCATTGTTGAACTCGGCCCCGTGGCGGTTGAGTTGGTGGACCGAACGATGATCGAACTCTGTCGGGTCAACCCGGTCTTCGCGCCAGTGATTCAGGATGCGGTGGTGCCTGTGAATGGCGCGCCCACAGACGCACTCTTGCTCGTGGAGTTTGCGGGCGAGGATTTGGCATCACTCGAGCGGCGACTGCGAGAGTTGGAGACGCTCATGGCCGACCTGGGCCAACCCCAGTCTGTGGTGGCCATGACCGATGCCAAACGCCAGTCGGCACTCTGGGAGGTTCGCAAGGCGGGCCTCAACATCATGATGTCGTTGAAGGGCGATGGAAAACCGGTGTCTTTTATCGAGGACTGCGCGGTGCCCCTCGAGCACCTGGCCGACTACACCGACGCGCTCACCGAGGTCTTCGCCCGTCACGGCACGCAAGGCACCTGGTATGCCCATGCCTCGGTGGGTACGCTTCATGTTCGTCCCATTCTCGATATGCGCCGCGACGGCGCCGAGAAGATGCGATCGATTGCGCAAGAGGCCAGTACCCTGGTGCGCCGATTCAAAGGGGCCTTCTCGGGTGAGCATGGCGATGGTCTTGTGCGAAGTGAATGGGTCTCGTGGCAGTTCGGACCACGAATCACCCAGGCCTTTGAGCAGGTGAAGGACCTCTTCGATCCGTCCAATCGCCTCAATCCGGGCAAGATCGTGCGCCCCTCCCGCATGGATGACCGAAGCCTTTTTCGCTACTCGCCGGGCTATGCGGCCTTGCCAATGGCAACCGGTCTTGATTGGTCTGTCTGGAATGTGAAGAACGATCCCTCCGAGAAGGGCGACCCCGGCACCATGGGCATTCGAATCACGGAACCCGGGTCGGGCGCGGATCCCACGGGTGGTCTGGCCAAGGCCGTCGAGATGTGCAACAACAATGGCCACTGCCGAAAGTTCGATGCCGGCACCATGTGCCCAAGTTACCGAGTGACGCGCCAAGAGATCCACTCGGTTCGTGGCCGAGCCAATACCCTGCGACTTGCTGTCAGTGGTCAACTGCCATCCGGCATTGTGGGGAGCGAGGTTGAAGAGGCACTCGATCTCTGTGTGGGCTGCAAGGGCTGCCAGCGCGAGTGCCCCACTGGCGTCGATATGGCGCGAATGAAGATCGAGGCCGCCTATCAGCGCGGCAAGTCTCGAGGCTTCTCACTCAAAGACCGAGCCGTGGCCGGTCTGCCGCGGATTCGTCAGGCGGTTCGAGACTGGCCTGTGTTGGCCACCATCTTTAATCTTCGCAACCGTCTGCCCTTGGTGGCCCGACTCATGCAGCGACTCGTGGGCATCGCGGCCGAGCGACCCCTACCAAATTGGCATGCAAAAGGTTTCGCGCAACTGCGCAGGCAGGCGCAATTGCCCGAGACCTCCTTCGATGAGTGCGATCTCATTCTCTGGGCCGACACCTTCTCTGAATCGTTCTCACCCGCGGAATTGGTGGAAGTCCATCGAATGCTGCACGGCATGGGCTTCGCGGTGGCATGGTCGGGTGCGGCAGGCCACCAACCCCTCTGTTGCGGAAGAACAGCGCTCTCGGTGGGCATGATCGATGAGGCCAAGGCCCAGGCCGTGGGCTGTCTTGAGGCGCTTGGGCCCGCTCTCGAGCGGGGGGTTCCAATAGTCGGATTCGAGCCTTCGTGCCTATTGAGCATTCGTGATGAATGGCGCTCCTACGGGCTGGGTGGGGCCGCACAGCAACTGGCAAAACAGACCTTCTTGTTTGAAGAGTGGTGGGTCGCCCAACTAAAGTCGGGACGAATCAAGCCAACCGCACACGGCAGCGGGCTGGAGATTTTGGTCCACGGCCACTGTCATCAGAAGGCGCAGGCGGCGATCAACCCGACGCTCGAGGCGCTGCGTGCAGTGGGTGCCGAAGTGTCACTCATTGAGTCGAGTTGTTGTGGCATGGCCGGCAGCTTTGGCTATGAAGAGCGACACCAGGAGGTTTCGAAGGCCATGGCAGAACTGAGCCTGCTGCCGACTCTTCGCAAGGCACCTGCATCGGCCTGGATTGTTGCCGATGGCTTTTCTTGTCGACATCAAATTACCGACCTCTCGGGCCTGGGAGCAGAGCGTCAACCCATGCATGCGGCGGTTGCGCTGGCACGAATTCTTGCCAGGCCCATCCCCGCCCACGCTTAGGCGCACAATTTCATTTATCGCAACTTCAGTCATTCTCTCTACTTCAGTTAAATAGGCCCGTTATGGATCCCACCCTTCGCAAGCAAGCGCTCGATTACCACGCACTGCCCACCCCCGGAAAAATCGCCATCGCGCCCACCAAACAGGTGGTGAATCAGCGAGACCTCGCACTGGCCTATTCGCCTGGTGTGGCCGCGGCCTGTCTCGAGATCGCCGACGATCCGATGAACGTCTGGAAATACACCTCGCGAGGGAATCTGGTTGGCGTGGTCACCAATGGCACGGCCGTGCTGGGCCTGGGCAACATCGGGCCACTGGGTGCCAAGCCTGTGATGGAGGGTAAGGCCGTTCTCTTCAAAAACTTCGCCGGCATTGATGTCTTTGACATTGAACTCAATGAGCGCGAGGACCTCGACAAACTGGTGGAAGTGATTGCCGCCCTTGAGCCCACCTTTGGGGGAATCAACCTCGAGGACATCAAGGCCCCCGATTGTTTCTACATCGAGCGCAAGCTGCGCGAGCGCATGAAGATTCCTGTCTTTCATGACGATCAACATGGAACGGCCATTGTGGTGTCCGCTGCCTTGGTCAATGGCCTGGCAGTGGTCGAGAAAGAGATTTCGAAGATCAAGCTCGTGGTCTCGGGTGCCGGTGCCGCAGCGCTGGCCTGCCTCGATCTCCTGCTCGATCTTGGAATCAAGAAGGAAAACATCTGGGTGACGGACATCAAGGGCGTGGTCTATGAGGGCCGCAAGGAGTTGATGGACCCAGAGAAGGAGCGATTCGCGCAGCCCACCTCGGCGCGCACGCTGGCCGATGTGATTGCTGGTGCAGACGTTTTTCTTGGACTCTCGGCTGGTGGGGTTCTCAAGCCCGAGATGGTCAAGCAGATGGCCGAGCGCCCCATTATTTTTGCGCTGGCCAATCCCGAGCCAGAGATTCTTCCCGAAGATGCGCGCAAGGTTCGCCCCGATGTGATCATTGCCACGGGCCGAACCGACTATCCGAACCAGGTCAACAACGTGCTCTGTTTCCCGTTCATCTTCCGGGGGGCATTGGACGTTGGTGCGACCACGATCACGCGTGGAATGGAACTCGCTGCCGTGAAGGCGATGGCCGAGTTGGCCCGGGCCGAGCAGTCCGAGGTGGTTACCCGCGCCTACGGCACCGAGGGGATTTCATTTGGGCCGGACTACCTCATTCCCAAGCCTTTCGATCCGCGTCTTATTTTGCGAATCGCCCCTGCGGTGGCGCAAGCGGCCATGAACGATGGCGTGGCCGTTCGCCCTATTGCAGACATGAATGCCTACATGGACCGACTGCAAGAGTTTGTCTATCACTCTGGCAACTTCATGACGCCGATCATCACCGCCGCTCGCATGGCCGAGAAGCGGCGCATTGTTTTTGCCGAGGGCGAAGAGGAACGCATTCTTCGCGCGGTTCAGGTGGTGATTGATGAGCGACTGGCCGACCCGATTCTGATTGGGCGCCCTGCGGTGATCGAGCGACGCATCAAGCGATTCGGTCTTCGAATTCGCATCGGCGAGGACTTCGAGGTGGTCAACCCAGAGTTCGATGATCGCTTCCGTGAATATTGGGAGACCTACCATTCAATGACCGATCGCAAGGGTGTGACGGCCCAATACGCACAGATCGAGATGCGCCGCCGACACACGCTGATTGGCGCCATGATGATTCACAAGGGCCAGGCCGACGGAATGATTTGCGGAACCTTCGGCACGCATGACCTTCACTTGCATTATGTGGACCAAGTTCTGGGGCGCGCCAAGGGATGGTCGGTCTACGGGGCCATGAACATTCTCATACTGCCGTCTCGCGTGCTTGCGCTGGTCGACACCCATGTCAACGAGAATCCCTCGGCCGAGCACCTCGCAGAAATTACGCTCTCGGCCGCGCATGTCATGCGCTCGCTCGGACTCGAGCCCCGAGTGGCGCTTCTCTCACACAGCAATTTTGGTTCCGTTAATGCCGACTCCGCCCGAAAAATGCGTGCGGTGCTCTCGATGGTGCGCGCGCGCGAACCCGAGATGAACATCGATGGCGAGATGCATGCCGACGTAGCGATTGATGCCGAGTTGCGCCGAGCGATGATGCCGCATTCCACGCTTCAGGGCGATGCGAATTTGTTGGTCTTGCCAAGCCTCGAGTCGGCCAATATTGCCTACAACCTGCTCAAGCGGGCCGCCGGCAACAACGTGGCCATTGGTCCCATCTTGCTGGGATGCCGCGCACCGGTGCATATCCTCACCGCATCCGCCACGGTTCGGCGCGTGGTCAACATGACCGCGCTGACTGTGAAGCATGCCAACTCAGCGAGCTGGGCAGTGAGCCCGGTCTAGTAGGGAAGCAAGCTCGGTCTCACCGTGCGCGAGGGCTCGCTCAACTAAAACTCTCCAATGCGAACGGCCACGGCGGCGAGCACGGCTGCTGCGGCCGTCTCGGTGCGAAGAATGCGTGGGCCGCATCGAATGCCAACGAACCCAGCGCGTTGGGCCTGCTCCTCCTCCTCGTCTGTCCAGCCCGCTTCGGGCCCAATCGCGATGGTGAGGAAGTTAGAGAGTGGGGCCTGGCCCAGGGACTCCGATGCGAAGGGGTCCAAGATCCAGCGGGTCTGCTCCAACCCCTTTTTTCTCTGCTCGTTCTGCTCGTTCTGCTCGTTCTGCTCGTTCTGCTCGTTCTGCTCGTTCTGCTCGTTCTGCTTCCTTTGACCAAATTGTTCACTGCGTTCGCCGCCCTTGCTGTCCTCGCTGTTCTCGATCGACGCGAAGTATTCGGCGGAACGCTGCAGAGGTGCAACGATTGGCACGGCATTGCGCCCACATTGGGCGGCCGCAGCCTCGGCGATTGCTCGCCAGTGGGCGAGTCGCTTCTCGAGCCGTGGCCCTTTGAGTTTCAACTGGCTGCGTTGCGCCGCAAGCGGCTGAATCAAGGTGGCGCCTAACTCACTGGCCTTCTGTACCACCCAATCCATTTTGTCGCCCAGGCAGAGGGCCTGGGCCACAGTGATCTGCAGGGGCGACTCGCGAGAGACGGTCTTCACGGCACCAACCTCCACCATGCAGGCCTTTGCATTGGCCTCTACAACCCGAGCCCCCGCCTCGTTGCCCAGCCCATCGAAAAGAATAACGGCATGGCCTTGTTCGGCGCGAAGCACGCGAACCAGGTGGTGGGAGGCCTCCTCGGAGAGTCTGCAGGGCCCCTGGGCCAGCGGGCTATGGAAGAGTCGAATCTGCATGGGTCGGGCTCATTGATCAGTTTTTCTTTGAAATAATGGTCAGGAACATCAATTGGTCTTAGGGGTGGTGGTCTCAGTAGAATCCCTATTCCTCTTTGCCCGCCGGACTCTCTAATCATGTCAAGCCAGTCTACCCAAGCCAGCCACTCCGCTCCCATGCGCCGTCAGATGGCCAATGCCATTCGGGCCCTGTCGATGGACGCGGTTCAGGCCGCCAACTCAGGTCACCCGGGCATGCCCATGGGCATGGCCGAGATTGCTGTGGCGCTCTGGGCAGACCACCTGCAGCACAACCCCAGCAACCCCGCCTGGGCCAACCGAGATCGCTTCGTGGTCTCCAACGGCCACGGCTCCATGCTTTTGTATTCCCTTTTACACCTCAGCGGATACGACCTTCCCATTGGCGAGATCAAGCGGTTTCGGCAGCTGCATTCCAAGACCCCAGGCCACCCCGAGGTCGACGTGACCCCCGGTGTGGAGACCACCACGGGCCCCTTGGGGCAGGGCATCACCAATGCCGTGGGCATGGCACTGGCCGAGCGACTTCTGGCGGCCGAGTTCAATCGGCCGGGCATGGAGGTCGTGGATCACCACACCTATGCGTTTCTGGGCGATGGCTGTCTGATGGAGGGCATTAGCCACGAGGCCTGCTCGCTGGCTGGCGTCTGGGGCCTCTCCAAACTCATCGCGCTCTACGACGACAACGGCATCTCGATTGATGGAAAGATCGACGGATGGTTTCGAGACGACACACGCAAGCGCTTTGAGGCCTATGGATGGAATGTGATTGGGCCGATTGATGGGCACGACGATTCAGCGGTGAGCCAGGCCATTGAGCGGGCCAAGGGCTGGGCACGCAATGGATGCAACGGCCGACTGGCCCCGACACTCATCATCTGCAAGACAGAAATTGGCAAGGGTTCTCCCAACCGAGTTGGCACTGCAAAGGCCCATGGGGAAGCGCTCGGCGATGCAGAGATTGCCTTGACCCGAGGCGCCATCGACTGGCCCCATGCCCCCTTTGAAATTCCATCCGATGTGGCCCAGGCCTGGAGTGCCAAGTCGCGTGGCGCCCAGATGGAGTCCGAATGGAAGTCCCTCTGGCAGCGCTATGCGTTGGCCCATCCCGAACTGGCCAAGCAACTCGATGATCGACTCTCCGGCCGCTTCCCCAAGGACTTGGAGTCGCGCAACCAGGCACTTATTGCAGAGTTCTGTAAGCAAATGCCCAATGTCGCTACACGCAAGGCCTCGCAGATGGTTTTGGATGACTTGGGCCCTCGTCTGCCCGCCTTCTTGGGTGGCTCGGCCGATCTCACGGGCAGCAACCTCACCAATTGGAAGGGCGTGGCGTCGCTCTCAGTGGATCGACAGGGCACCCTGACTGCGGGTCGACATGTCTCCTATGGAGTTCGGGAATTTGGCATGGCTGCCATCTGCAACGGCATTGCCTTGCACGGGGGCTTTGTTCCCTATTGCGGCACCTTCCTCACCTTCTCTGACTACAGCCGCAATGCCATTCGCATGGCCGCGCTCATGAAGCGCCAGGTGATTCATGTCTTTACCCACGATTCGATTGGCCTGGGCGAGGATGGGCCCACCCATCAGCCGGTGGAGCATCCGGCGAGCCTTCGGCTCATTCCAGGCCTTCATGTCTGGCGCCCAGCCGATGCGGTGGAGACTGCTGTGGCATGGCAGGCTGCACTCTCATACAAGTCGGGTCCCACGGCGCTGCTTCTTTCTCGCCAGGCCCTGCCACCGCAGATCTGTTCTCCGGAGCAGGCCAAGAATGTGAGCAAGGGGGGCTATGTGCTCTCGTCGGACGCCCAGCCAGATATTGTCTTGATGGCCACTGGTTCCGAGGTCTCCCTGGCCATGGCGGCAGCCGGCCAATTGCGTTCGCAGAAGGTTGCAGTGCGGGTGGTCTCCCTGCCTTCGACCACTGTTTTTGATCAACAGCCCAGCAGCTACAAAGAATCGGTGCTGCCCCACGGTGTGCCACGGGTGGTGATCGAGGCGGGTGTCACCGATGGCTGGTGGAAGTACCAGCCCGATGCGGTGATGGGCCTGGATCGTTTCGGTGAGTCCGCCCCGGCCGGTGAACTCTTCAAGCTCTTTGGCCTGACTGCCGAGGCCGTGGTGGAGACAGCTAAGATCGTGCTCAGTCACTCATAAATTCATTCATTGGCAAGGAGCGGTTCATGGCTTTTCGTGTAGCAATCAATGGTTACGGCCGCATTGGCCGCAATGTCTTGCGTGCTCACTACGAAGGCGGCAAGCGTCACGATCTTGAGATCGTTGCAATCAACGACCTCGGCAATTCAGAGACCAATGCACACCTCACCCGCTATGACACTGCGCATGGCCGTTTTCCGGGCGATGTAAAGGTGGAGGGCGAGCACATGGTGGTCAATGGCGACCGTATTCGTGTGCTTGCCAATCGCAATCCGGCCGACCTGCCCTGGGCAGACCTTGGGGTCGATCTGGTCATGGAGTGCACCGGCTTCTTTACATCCAAAGAGAAGGCCTCTTCGCACCTCTCCGGGGGAGCCAAGAAGGTATTGATCTCTGCACCGGGCGGAAAGGATGTCGATGCCACGGTGGTCTATGGTGTGAACCACTCGGTGTTGAAGGCCACTCACACGGTGGTCTCCAATGCCTCCTGCACGACCAACTGCTTGGCGCCGGTGGCCATGGTTCTCAATCAGGCCTTGGGCATTGAGTCGGGCCTAATGACCACCATTCATGCCTACACCAATGACCAGGTGCTCACCGACGTCTACCACGAGGACCTGCGCCGGGCGAGATCGGCCACCATGTCAATGATTCCCACCAAGACCGGCGCCGCCGCAGCCGTGGGCCTGGTTCTGCCCGACCTCAATGGCAAGCTCGATGGCTTTGCCATGCGCGTGCCCACCATTAATGTCTCGGTGGTGGATTTGAGTTTCCAGGCCAAGAAGGCGACTTCGGTCGATGAGGTCAATGCATTGCTCAAGGCCGCCAGCGAAGGCGCATTGGCTGGGGTATTGGGTTACAACACCGATCCCCTGGTGTCGATCGATTTCAACCACGACCCGCGCTCGAGTATTTTTGATTCCACCCAGACCCGCGTCTCTCCCGACGGACGATTGGTGAAGGTGCTCTCCTGGTATGACAACGAGTGGGGCTTTTCCAACCGCATGCTCGACACCGCGGTGGCCATGCTCTCGGCGAGGTAGAGACCATGAAGTTCAAGCGCATGAGCGATCTGGCGCTCAAGGGCAAACGCGTCTTCATCCGCGCCGATCTCAACGTGCCGCAAGACGACACCGGCCGCATCACCGATGACACGCGGATTCGCGCCTCGGTGCCTGCCATTCAGATGGCGCTCGATGCCGGTGCTGCGGTCATGGTGACCTCTCACCTGGGGCGCCCCACCGAGGGCGAGTTTCGACCCGAGGACTCCTTGGGCCCCATTGCGCTGCGTCTCGCGGAGTTGCTCGATCGCAAGGTGCCGGTGATTCATGACTGGCTCGATGGGAAGTTTCCGCTCGCACCGGGTGATCTTGTGGTGCTCGAGAATTGCCGCGTGAATGCGGGCGAAAAGAAAGACAATCAGGATCTCGCAAAGAAGATGGCCTCGCTCTGCGACATTTATGTGAACGATGCCTTTGGCACCGCCCACCGGGCCGAGGCCACCACCCATGGACTGGCCTTGGCTGCGCCGGTGGCGTGCGCGGGGCCTCTGATGGCCGCGGAACTCGATGCACTGGGTCGCGCATTCGAGAGCCCACGGCGGCCCTTGGTTGCGATTGTTGCGGGCTCAAAGGTCTCCACCAAACTCACCATCCTTCGCTCCTTGGCCGAGAAGGTGGACCAGTTGATTGTGGGCGGTGGCATTGCCAATACCTTTATGGCCGCGGCGGGCCTGCCCATTGGCCGCTCGCTGGCCGAACTCGATCTGCTCGATGAGGCCCGCGCCATCATGGCCACCATGCGGGCCCGCGGTGCCGAGGTTCCTCTGCCCGAGGATATTGTCACTGCCAATGAGTTCTCATCGCAGGCCCGCGCAAACAAAGTGCTTGCCCATAAGTGTGCCGATGACGACATGATTCTCGATATTGGTCCTCGCACGGCAGCGAAGTTGGCAGGGCTCATTGCCATGGCGGGCACCGTGGTCTGGAATGGGCCACTCGGTGTGTTTGAGATTGAGCAGTTCTCGGGCGGCACACGCACCCTGGCCGCGGCCATTGCCCACTCACCGGCCTTCTCCATCGCGGGCGGTGGCGACACCCTGGCGGCCATTGCCAAGTACAACATCGCCAATCAGATCGACTACATCTCCACCGGGGGTGGTGCCTTCTTGGAGTTCCTTGAAGGAAAAACACTTCCCGCTGTCTCGGCCCTGCTGGCCCGGGCGTAGGCGCCGTTTGTCTTGACCTGCCTTGGTGGGTGAAAATCGAGGTTTTCTCGAATTTCACCCCAAGGAGAACCCCATGGCCCTGGTCTCGATGCGACAACTGCTCGACCATGCTGCCGAAAACGGCTACGGCATCCCTGCATTTAATGTGAACAATCTCGAGCAGGTGCAGGCGATTATGTCGGCTGCGGCCGAGGTCGATGCCCCGGTGATCATGCAGGCCAGTGCGGGTGCAAGAAAGTATGCGGGTGAGGATTTCCTTCGCCACCTGATTGCGGCAGCAGTGGAGAGCTATCCGAAGTTGCCGGTGGTGATGCACCAAGACCATGGCCAGAGCCCCGCAGTCTGCAGTGGCGCCATTGGCCTGGGCTTCTCCAGCGTCATGATGGACGGCTCGCTCGAGGCCGATGGGAAAACCATCGCCAGTTACGACTACAACGTCTCAGTGACCAAAGAGGTGGTGCAGATGGCCCACCAGAAGGGCATCTCGGTCGAGGGCGAGTTGGGTTGTCTGGGGTCGCTCGAGACCATGCGCGGTGACAAAGAAGATGGCCATGGCACCGACTCCACCATGACCATGGACCAACTGCTGACCGACCCGGAGCAGGCTGCCGATTTTGTTCGCCAGACCCAGCTCGATGCCTTGGCCATTGCCATCGGCACCAGCCACGGTGCATACAAATTCACACGCAAGCCCACGGGCGACATTCTTGCGATTGGTCGCATTCAAGAGATTCATCGCCGCATTCCCAATACCCACCTGGTCATGCATGGCTCGTCCTCCGTTCCCCAGGAGCTGCTCGATGAGATTCGCCAGTTCGGTGGCGATATGAAAGAGACCTATGGCGTGCCGGTGGAGGAGATTCAGAAGGCCATTGGGCATGGTGTGCGCAAGATCAACATCGATACCGACATTCGCCTGGCAATGACCGCGGCCATTCGTCGATTCATGGCAGAGAACCACGAGAAGTTCGATCCCCGCGATTACCTCAAGCCTGCCCGCGAGGCAGCCAAGGCCATCTGCAAGGCCCGCTATGAGCAGTTTGGCTGCGCTGGCCAGGCCAGCAAGATCAAGCCTGTGGCCCTCGAGGCCATGGCCAGTCGCTACCACTCGGGCGCGCTGGCCCAGGTTGTTCAATGACCGCTCTCTATCAGACATCGATTCGTTCACTGCCGCTGATTGGTCGCGGCAAGGTTCGTGACCTCTATGCGGTGGGCGATGACAAGCTACTGATGATCGCCAGCGATCGGCTCTCGGCCTTCGATGTGGTGATGTCCGAACCCATCCCCGAGAAGGGTGTGATCCTCAATCGCATGAGCGAGTTCTGGTTTGCCAAGCTCGCCCATATTGTTCCCAATCACCTCACCGGCATCGACCCCGAAACCGTGGTGACCGAGGCCGAAGTGGAGCAGGTGCGTGGCCGTGCTGTGGTGGCCAAGCGACTCAAGCCGCTTCCTATAGAGGCCGTGGTGCGGGGCTACCTAATTGGTGGTGGCTGGAAGGATTACCAGGCCACGGGCTCGGTCTGTGGCATTGCCTTGCCCAAGGGGCTCTCCATGGCCTCGCGGCTGCCCGAGCCTATTTTTACCCCGGCCCACAAGGCCGAGGCGGGGCAACACGACGAGAACATTTCCTTTGAAGAGGTCGTGAAGTTAATCGGCGAGAAACATGCCAATGAGATTCGTCGCATCAGCCTGGCCCTCTACAACGAGGCCGCCGCCTATGCCTTGGAGCAGGGCATTATCGTGGCCGACACAAAGTTTGAATTTGGTCTGGATGACAAGGGTGTGATTCATCTCATGGACGAAGTGCTCACCGCCGACTCATCGCGCTATTGGCCGGCCGATGGTTATGCAGAAGGCATCAGCCCACCGAGTTTCGACAAGCAGTTTGTTCGCGACTACTTGGAGACCCTGGATTGGGACAAGACAGCGCCTGCCCCCGAGTTGCCTGCACGCGTAATTGCGCAGACAGCCGATAAATACCGCGAGGCCTTGTATCGCATTGCAGGTGTTCGCATGCCGGTCGTCGGTGTGGTGATGGGCTCTCAGTCCGACTGGGAGGTGATGCGACACGCGGTGGAGATTCTCGATCGATTCGGCATCCCGCACGAGGCCCGCGTGGTCTCGGCCCACCGCATGCCCGATGCGCTCTATGGCTATGCCGAGTCTGCCCATGCCCGCGGCTTTCGCGCAATTATTGCCGGGGCGGGTGGTGCCGCCCATCTGCCGGGCATGTTGGCATCGAAGACCACGGTGCCGGTTTTGGGTGTCCCAGTGCCATCCAAATACCTGCGGGGCGAGGATTCGCTCTATTCAATTGTTCAGATGCCCAAGGGCATTCCAGTGGCCACCTTCGCCATCGGTGAGGCAGGTGCCGCCAATGCCGCCTTGCATGTGATTGCCACCCTGGCGACTCAAGACGATGTGCTGCGTGAACGCCTCGAGGCGTTTCGGATGCAACAGACCGAGGCGGCCCACTCCATGAACGCGACACTCGGCCGCTGAGGCATTGATGCAAATCGGATTGCTGGGCGGCGGCCAACTCGGCCGCATGATGATTCAGGCGGCCCATCGCATGGGCCACACCGTGGTGGTGCTCGACCCCGACCCACTTGGCCCTGCTGGGCAACTTGCCGATGACCATGTGGTGGGCGATTACCGCGACGCCCAGGCGCTTGCGGTTTTTGCGAGCAAGGCCCGCGTCTTCACCACCGAGTTTGAGAATGTGCCTGCTGAATCCCTGCGTTTTCTCTCGGCCCACGGTGCCACCTATCCATCGGCCGACTGCGTCGAGCGCGCCCAAGATCGCTTGGTCGAGAAGGCCTTCATCGCCTCGGCCGGCGTGCCGGTGGCCCCCCACTGGCCCGTGCGCAGTTCAGAAGAGGCCCTTGCACTTCCGGCCCAGGCCTTCCCGGGCATTCTCAAAACCGCGCGTTTGGGTTATGACGGCAAGGGCCAACAGACGGTCTTGTCGGCGCAAGAAGCCGAGCGTGCCTTCGTCGAGATGGGCTCGGTGGTCTGCGTGCTCGAGCGACGCCTCATGCTCGCCAGTGAAGTCTCGGTGATTCTTGCCCGCTCGGCAAAGGGCGAGGTTGCGGTCTTCCCCCTGGCCGAGAACATCCACCGCCAAGGCACTCTGCATACCACCACTGTGCCCGCCTCGGTTTCACCCGCCGTGGCCGAGAGGGCCCAGTCTTGGGCCCGCGGGGTGGCAGAGGCCATGAACTATATGGGCGTGATGTGTCTGGAATTTTTTGTATTGGACTCGGGTGAGTTGGTGGCCAATGAGATGGCCCCGCGTCCGCACAACAGTGGCCACTACACCATCGAGGCTTGTGAGACGAGCCAGTTTGAGCAGCAGGTTCGCATCTGTGTGGGCGATTCTCTGGGGCCCACGGCACTGCGTTTCCCGGTGCGCATGACCAATCTCTTGGGCGACCATTGGTTCCCCAAGGGCCCGGATGGCGCAGCGGTAGAACCCGATTGGAAGCGCATGGTGAAGGAGGGCAAGGCGGTCTTGCATCTCTACGGCAAGTCCGAGCCCCGGCCCGGTCGCAAGATGGGCCACATCACCGAGAGGCTCGACTGATGCAATCCTTCTCGGCCACGGAGTTGGACCGAGCAGCGGCGCTTTTATTGAATGGGGGGTTGGTGGCATTTCCCACCGAGACCGTCTATGGCTTGGGCGCCGATGCCAGTAGCGCATCTGCTGTTTCGCGCATTTTCGAAGTCAAGGGCCGGCCCAAGGGCCATCCACTGATTGTTCACGCGGCCTCTCTCGAATCCGCGATGCCGCTGGCCAGCGAGTGGAGTGAGACCGCCAGAGAATTAGCGGCCGCGTTCTGGCCCGGCCCACTCACACTCATTCTTCCGGCGTCACCATTGGCCCTCGATGAAGTCACTGGGGGTCAGCGCAGTGTGGGAATTCGTGTGCCAGGTCACCCGGTGGCGCTCGGCCTTCTGCAGGCCTTTGCGAAGGTGGGGGGCAGTGGTTGGTTGGCAGCGCCCTCTGCGAATGTCTTTGGCGCTGTGAGCCCTACACGGGCGCAGGATGTCGTGCGAAGCCTCGGCGGCCGAATGGGCGAGGGCGATGCAGTGATCGATGGGGGCGCATCGAGCGTGGGCCTCGAGAGCACGATTGTGGATTGCACCGTGAGCCCACCCCGAGTGCTGCGGCCCGGCGGGATTCCGCGTGAAGCCATTGATGCCGTGGTGCGCTTGGCGGACTCAGAGGTAGCCAAGCGCCAATCTGCGCCGCGTGTCTCGGGGAGTCTCGCCTCGCACTATGCCCCGCGAACTCCACTCAAGCTAATGTCACAAGAAGAGATGCACAAGTGCTTGGCCCAACTGCAGAGTGCCCCCAAGCGCATTGCCGTCTGGTGTCTGGGCGATGAGACCGATCCGCAGGGCAGGGCACTTATTGCGCAACTCAATGCAAGTGCGAATTGCGAGCTGCTGCTCGCGCCCGCTCAGCCCGATGCCTATGGGCAGCAGTTGTATGCGCGTCTGAACGACTGGGACCAAGACGGCTTTGATGAGATTTGGCTCGAGCGCCCACCCGAGGGCCTGGCCTGGGAGGCGGTCCTGGACCGCTTGGGGCGGGCTTCTGGGGGTTAGTGGGTCGTTAGACGTCTCGTACGGAGCTATTTTCTGCCCAGATCACTCAACTTGCTGTGACTGCCTTCCAAGAGTCATTGGTTGTCTTTTAGGGATTCGCTGCCGAACGATTGAAGCTCATAGCTCGTGCTGCGGCCGCTGGCCTCAGATTTTTTTAGTACCCCACGATCCAGAAGTTCGGTGATGTCTCGAAGCGCGGTGTCCTGCGAGCACTTCCCGATCGTCGCCCACTTGCTGCTCGTTAGTTTTCCGTCGAAGCCGTCAAGCAACTGGTTGAGCAGCTTAATCTGACGTTGATTGAGTGGCATCCCTGCCCAGTATTGCCAAAAGCGTGCCTTGATTAATACCTGCGTTAGCGTCGCCTCTGCACCGTTAATGGCTCGCGGTAGGCACGAGACAAACCATTCCAACCAAACTGTCACATCAAGTCCGCCCCTTTGAGTGGCCTCGAGGCGGTCGTAATACTCAGCGCGTTCTCGCTGTATCTGAGCAGATAGGCTGTAGAAGCGCTGCACTGAGTTTTCAGCGCGGGCCAGCGCCATATCACCCACCGCACGTGCAATCCGGCCATTGCCGTCCTCAAAGGGGTGGATGGTCACAGCCCATAGGTGTGCCAGACCGGCTTTGATGAGCGGGTCGTGTTGGTTATTCGAATTGAACCAAGTCAGGAAGGCGCTCATTTCGGCCTCGACTTGATTCGCAGGGGGTGCTTCGAAGTGAACCTTTTGCCGATGGATGGGGCCCGAGACAACCTGCATGGGCCCACGTGAATCGTCGCGCCATTGGCCGATAAGGATTTTGTTAAGGCCGCTGTGCCCTGTGGGAAACATTGCTGCATGCCAGCCAAATAGCCGCTCTCGCGTAAGGGGCGTGTTGTAGCCTTGGGTGGCATCTAGAACCATATCGACCACACCATCAACATAACGGTCGACCGGTGCCAGGGCGCCTATGTCGACACCAAGTCGTCGGGCGATAGAAGAGCGGACCGAGTCCGCATTAAGTTTTTCTCCCTCAATCTCGCTCGTCTTCAGTACTTCCTCGGTCAAGATACGCAGGGTCGCTTGATCACGCAGTTCAAACCCCAAGTCGTGCATTCGACCCAGAAGATGACCCTGGGCTGAGTGGGCGTGGGCGAGCAGCGGAGCCATTCGAACGTGGTCGTAACTCCAATGGGGCCAGTCGCTTTGCTGCCACATATAGAATTTATCACCGCTATAGGATTTATCACCGCTTTTCATGCGGTGATTATAGGAGGTATTCGCCGCATTTGGGAGTCAAACACCGCGTAAGCACTGTCTGCAACTTAAATCGATGTAGTTCTGCAGGAGCCGTGTTCAGCCAAACTTGAACTCAGAGTAGGTCTTGCCAACTGTCTTTGAGGATGGATTCCTCAGGGTTTGTCCTCTGACAACGGGGCTGCACTCCCAGCGATGATTTCTGCTTGTTTGCCCTTCGGCGAACGTTTAGACCGGCGCGAGGGCAGATGCACAAAGACCAGTTTCAACCCAAGGCTCCAATACGCCCAACGGCCCACCTCAATCGAATTGGCCAGGGTCGACATTTCCTTCAGATTCCCGGCCCAAGCAATGTTCCCGATCGGATCCTGAGGGCCATCGACTTCCCGACGATTGATCATCGGGGGCCCGAGTTTCAGCGGCTGGGATTGCAGATTCTTGAACAGATTCGTCCCGTTTTTGGAACGAGCAACCCCGTCATTATTTATCCCGCCTCTGGCACAGGGGCCTGGGAAGCGGCGCTGGTCAATACCCTGAGCCCGGGCGACCGAGTGATCATGGCGGAAACCGGCCATTTCGCGAGCCTCTGGAAAAAGCTTGCAGAGAAGATGGGGTTGCGGCCCGAGTTCATTCCCGGCAACTGGCGTCGGGGGGTCGATGCCAATGCCATTGAAGACCTTCTTCGCTCCGACACGAGCGGGGAAATCAAGGCGGTGTGCGTTGTGCACAACGAGACCTCAACTGGCGTGACCTCCAATATCGAGTCGGTCCGAAAGGCCATTGATGCCGCCAAGCACCCGGCATTGCTGATGGTTGACACCATCTCATCGCTTGGCAGTGTTGCCTTTCAGCACGACGCCTGGGGGGTAGATGTAACAGTGGCAGGCTCTCAAAAGGGCCTCATGCTCCCGCCGGGACTCTCCTTCAACGCGCTCAGCGACAAGGCGATTGAGACCAGCAAGCAATCAAAACTTCCAAAGGCTTACTGGGGTTGGGAGGAAATCTTGGCCGCGAATCGAAACGGATTCTGGCCATCGACTCCAGCGACCAATCTCCTTTATGGCCTGGCCGAAGCGCTCGACATGCTCTACGAAGAGGGCCTTGAGAATGTCTTTTCTCGCCACAAGCGGCATGCAATGGCCACCCGAGCGGCCGTCGAGGCGTGGGGCCTAGAGATCCTCTGTGAAAATCCGGCTGAATACAGTCCCGTCCTCACTGCTGTTGTCATGCCGGAGAAATCCGGTGGTGGTCGACACGACGCGGATGCCTTTCGACGATTGGTCCTTGAGCGATTCAATATGTCCCTGGGCACGGGCCTTGCAAAACTCCAGGGTTGGGTCTTTCGGATTGGTCACCTGGGTGACTTCAACGACCTCGCCCTGATTGGAACCCTCGGTGGCGTTGAGATGGGTCTTGCACTCTCTCAGGTGCCTCATCGGCGTGGAGGTGTGCAGGCGGCACTCGATCAACTAGAGAAGTAGGCTGGCTTTATTTCAACTCAAAGCAAGGAGACATCAATGAAATATATCAATCAGAAGTTCTCGACGCGTCGCTCCATCATTGCCTCGGCGGTGGCCGTTGGCCTTGGTTTTGGGGGCATGAGCGGACTGGCCGCACAAGAACTTGAGATCAAGCTTGGCCACGTGGGTGCGCCGGGATCTCTGTTCGCCTTTTCATCCGAGGAGTTCGCGAAGCGGGCCAACGCAAAGTTGGGTGGCAAAGCCAAAGTGACGGTATTCGGTTCAAGCCAACTGGGCGGCGACACGGAAATGGTGCAGAAACTAAAGCTGGGCACCATCGACCTCGCTCTGCCATCGTCGGTCATGACGTCCCAATCGGATCTCTTTGGAATTTTCGAACTCCCATATCTCGTCCAAGACCGCAACCACATGCGGCGAATCGAGAAAGAGATTTTCTGGCCAGTGCTTGCACCCGAGGCCGAGAAGAAGGGGTTGAAAATTATTGGTGTCTGGGAGAACGGCTACCGACACATCACCAACAATAAGAAGCCTGTCGTGGTGCCGGCTGACCTCAAGGGAATCAAACTCCGAGTGCCCGAGGGCAAATGGCGGGTGCGGATGTTCCAGGAGTACGGCGCAAATCCCTCACCCATGAGTTTTAAAGAGGTATTCACAGCGCTGCAGACCGGTGTGATGGATGGCCAGGAGAATCCGTTGACGCAGATTTACTCCGCGAAGCTCCAAGAGGTACAGAAGTTCATCAGTCTATCGGGGCACGTTTATACGCCCGCTTACCTCACAGCAGGCTCGAAGAAGTGGGCCACCTTGCCGGCCGACGTCCGCAAGATTCTTGAAGACACCGCCAAAGAGACCCAGGCCTTCGTCTACGACGTTGCCGCAAAAGAGGACAAAGATTTGCTGACCAAGATCACTGCAGGGGGAACCAAGGCCAATGAAGTCGATAAGAAAGCCTTTGTGGCGGCCAGCAAAGACATCTATGCCGACTTTGGCAAAGAGGTGGCCGGGGCACAGGCCCTGATCGACAAGGCCAACAGCCTCCGATAGTTCGCGCTAGATCGAGAGCAAGGAGAGAGTCCTCAACATGTCGCAGACCATTCCGGATAACAACGCTTCTATCGGAGGCTTCAGGAAGGCTTACGGGCGTTTTCTGGAATGGTTGGTCGGCATTCTGATGGTCGTTCTCTTCTTGGAGGTCACGGCGGGCGTTGTCTTTAGAACCATCGGAAATCCGCTGGTCTGGTACGACGAAGTGGCCTCCATGCTCCTGGCCTGGCTGACTTTCTATGGCTCGGCCCTTGCCTCATTCAAGCGGGGTCACATTGGGTGCCCCGAGCTGGTGGATCTGCTTCCGCCCGTGCCGAAGAAGTGGTTTTCAGTGGTCGGCCAACTCATCGTGATCGGCTTCTTTGCCTTGGTTGGCTGGATGGGCGCAGCAATTTTGCCAGTTCTTGCAACCGACTCCATGTCAAGCCTTCCGAAAGTGACGATGGATATTCCCCAATCCGTCATTCCGATCTCCGCCTTTCTCATCATTGTTGCGGAATCCATGACCTTGTCTGACATTCTTCGGCAACGAACCTAGGAAGAATCAACGATATGCAGACAATGGTGTTGCTGTTCGGCACAGTTCTTATTCTTGTTTTGCTTAATGTGCCGATTGCCGTTGCGCTGGGGGTAGTGGCCACTACGGCGATGATTCTCACTCAGGGTATCGATGGTCTGCCCAACCTTCCCATCGTGCTCTACCAGAGCGCCACCAATTTCCCACTGCTGGCAATCCCTCTCTTTATTTTGGCTGGCGCAATCATGAATTCCTCCGGGATTTCACAGCGGCTTATTGCTTTGGCCACTGCCTTGTTTGGATGGATTCGTGGTGGACTCGCCCACGTCAACATTGGCGTCTCACTTTTCTTTGCCGAGATCTCGGGATCGGCCGTGGCCGATGTTGCAGCCCTCGGTTCAGTGCTTATTCCCGAGATGAAACGCAAGGGCTATTCCCCGGCATTGTCGGCGGCGGTCACCTCATCGTCCGCAACGCTTGCGATCATCATTCCACCCTCCATTCCCATGATTCTCTATGCCGTCATGGCAGAGACATCCGTGGTTCAACTGTTTGTTGCGGGGATTATTCCTGGGATCATTGGTGGTCTGGGGCTGATGGGAATGGCCTATTACTTTGCCCGTCGCTACAACCTTCCTGTTGAAGATCGGTTCTCAGGCCGCAAGGTCTGGGTCGCTATGCGCGATTCCAGTTGGGCCCTGCTTCTTCCAGCGATCATTCTTGGTGGAATATTTGGTGGTGTTGTGACCGCCACCGAGGGGGCTGCCCTCGCGGTGCTGGCCTCCTTGGTTATCGGACTTTTCATCTACAGGGACCTCGACTGGGTTCATCTCAAGTCTTCAATCATCGAGGGTGGACAACAAACCGCGGTCGTTATGCTGTTGGTTGCGACAAGTGGCTTGCTTGGAAATTACCTCACCGAAATCTCGGCCCCTCAGCAACTGGCGACTCAGGTATCGGAGTTCACATCGAACAAGTACGCAGTGCTTGCGTTGCTCAATATCGTCTTTTTATTCCTTGGCATTTTCTTGCATTCTGCTGCAGCAATCATTCTTGTTGTGCCAGTCGTCATGCCCTTGGTCAACGCTGTGGGGATTGATCCGGTTCATTTCGGGCTCATCGTCACCATCAATCTCGGTATTGGTCAGCAGACCCCGCCTGTTGCAAGCGTCTTGATGATCTCAAGTTCCATCGCCAAGTGCAGCGTCTGGGAAACCACTCGAGTCAACATTTACTTTATCGGCGTCCTGTTTGCCCTTCTGATGTTGGTGACCTACGTTCCAATCACGGGCATGGGACTCGTCGAGTACTTCTACCGATAGGCATGCAACACCCAATGGCAGACATACTCCTTGAGTCAAGAGAGCAAGAGATTGTCACTCTCACCATTAACCGGCCCGAGAAACTCAATGCCCTCACCAAGCCGCTCTGGCAGATGTTGGGCGACGCATTTGAGAGACTCTCTAAAGACACGTCTGTGAGATGCGTCGTACTCCGTGGAGCCGGTGAGAAGGCTTTCTCCCCGGGCAACGACATCAGTGAATTCCAGACCGAGCGCTCTAACAAGGCCCAGGCAATTGACTACGGTCGGATCATGCATCGCACTGTGAACTTGATCGCGAACTGTCCGCACCCCACCGTTGCCCAGATCCACGGCATCTGTGTTGGGGGTGGTATGGAGATTGCCTCACTGGCAGACGTGCGAATTTGCGGCCAATCCAGTCGTTTTGGTGCACCCATTAACCGACTCGGCTTGGTGATGGCGTACGGAGAAATGGGACCACTCGTTCACCTCCTCGGTCGATCGAAGGCAGTCGAGATTCTCCTTGAGGGACGAATTTTTGATGCCACCGAGGCCCTACAGATTGGTTTGGTATCTCGCGTGGTGGCCGACGAAGCGGTTGCCAAGGAATCGATCGAGACGGCCAAACGCATTGCAGAAGGCGCTCCTTTGGTTGCCCGATGGCATAAGAAGTTTGGAAAACGTTTGATGCGGCCCGAGGCGATTTCTGAGCAAGAGAATGACGAGTGCTTCGATTGTTTCGATACCGAGGATTTTCAAATCGGCTACAAGGCGTTCCTTGCCAAGCAAAAGCCCATTTTCATTGGGAAATAGGCGAATTCGGCAATGAGTGGTCCTCTGACTGGCATCACGGTGCTGGAGCTCGCACAAATTATGGCGGGCCCAACCTGCGGAATGATGCTCGCGGACATGGGTGCCAATGTAATCAAGGTCGAGAAGATTCCCGCCGGTGATGACTCACGTGGCTATCAGGACCCACGAATCAACGGGATCTCCGCTCCCTTCCTTATTCTCAATCGAAACAAACGTGGCCTTGCTTTGGATCTAAAGAACTCCAAGGGTGTCGAGGTTCTTAAACGACTGGTGGCGAGGGCGGACGTGCTCACAGAGAACTATCGCCCCGGCACAATGGAGAAACTTGGGGTTGGCTTTGAGGCGCTGCAGGCCATCAACCCCAGACTCATTTATGCCGCTGTCTCCGGTTATGGGCGCAGTGGGCCGTTTGCTGAAAAGCCGGGTTTTGACCTGATTGCCCAAGGTTTTGCTGGCCTTATGGGCATCACGGGTTTTGAGGACAAACCTCCTGCGAAGACGGGCAACTCCGTCGCCGACATCAACGCCGGTATTTTGGCCTGCACAGGAATTCTCGCGGCACTGGTTGAGCGGGCTCGAACAGGCCGGGGTCAACTCATTGAGACCTCACTCATGGAGGCGGCCATTCAACAGACCTACTGGCAGGCGGCGGTCTTTTTCGCCACCGGCCGATCCCCTGGTCCCCTGGGGTCGGCACACCCGCTGACGGCACCCTACCAAGCGTTTCGCACCAAAGATGGCTATCTAAACATTGGAGGAGCCAACCAGGCCAACTGGAGGCGAATCGCGGAGTGCCTCGGGCATCCTGAGTGGATTGCCGACCCTCGATTCGAGACAAACTCCGAGCGCATGAAACACAGCGCTGCACTGACTGACCAGATAGAAGAGGTCTTGGCGCACGAGACCACCGCGGTCTGGATGGAGCGCTTCGAATCGGTGGGGGTTCCCGTGGGGCCGGTCCACAGTATCGAGGAGGCATTGAATCATCCACAGGTTTTGTCGCGAGACATGGTCGTTGAGACCAACCATGTCAACGCGGGCCGAGTGAAAGGAATTGGGCATCCGATCAAGTTCAGCGGTTCTGGACGCCCCGCGGGAGAACCGGCGCCGGAGTTCGGTCAACACTCGTTCGAGGTTCTCAATGAGTTTGGTTTTTCAGCGGCGGAGGTTCAGGCGTTGCTGGAAGAAAAGGTGATTGCCCAATACGGCTCGAACTAGGTGACCTCGGGGGTTGCGACCGCACCGTTGGAATGCTGCCTCTGTGGCCCAAGCCACTCCGCGCAAGGCCCACAAACTGCGCGCCTAACCCGTCTCCAACCGCAGCACCATCTCCCGATGCGGTATGCGGCACTCGTCGAACTCGGGTCCTTGCGCCGCAAAGCCAGACCTTGCATAGAAACCCAAGGCATGGGTCTGGGCATGAAGAACAATTTCTGAAAAGCCCAAGCGCCTGGCCTCTGCAATCAGGCCCTGCAGAACCATGCGGCCCAGGCCATGCCCACGAAATTCTCTGAGCACGGCCATTCGCCCAATTCGTGCGCGCCCATCGCCCAGAGACAGCAGTCGACCCGTGGCCATGGGTTCATCCGTATTGGCGATCAGCAGATGGCGGCAGGCCCAGTCGAGTTCATCCCACTCCTCCTCGGCGGCCACATTCTGTTCTTCAACGAATACCTTCTGACGAATCGCTGCGCAGGCCTCTTTCAGTGAGAGCCACTCATCGATCTGAAGAGACATCGACGGTGCGGGGTTCGATGACTTCTCGTTGGGGCCCAAGAGAAACTGGCCCTGAGCGCTCTGAGTCACCGCCATGCGGGTGCTCGGCTGCTTGCTCCCCCAGACCGGTGAGGGCCACCATGGGTCGGTTCGCCAGCGGGGCATGACATGCCAATGCAGATGGGGCACCACATTGCCAAAGCTGGCATGGTTGATTTTGTCGCAAGCCCAAAGCGCTCTGAGTGCATCTTCTTGCTGCGCCACTTTTGTAAACCAATGGATTCGCTCGGCTTCGTTTAACTCAGTGAGCTCTCTTCGGTGTTGTTGCCAGATGATTCGTCGATAACCTGGCAGCCGAGGCTCCAGAACCTCAATCACGCGGAGTCGATCATCGGCCTCGAGGAGCTGCTCGCCCTCTGCACGACAGAGTGGGCAGTCCATCTCGAGTCTCAACGGCCCGAACAGTGGCCGCCTGCCGATGCCTGCCCACTTCCCAAAACAACCAGTGGGGGTTCGGCGCGGGGACGGTCCGTTGCTGCGTGGTCGAGAGCCAGCAGGGCAATGGCAATCGCCCAGAATAGAAGTGTGGATTTGGTTCTCATGGCATCTGCAGTCGAAGGCGCAGCCGAACACCGATCATCGAACCCAAGTAGGCGGCAAGAAACCAGACCCAGCCATGCAGGCTCGCCGAGGCCACTCCTCCTAGAAAGCCACCAATGTTGCAGCCAAAGGCGAGGCGCGATGTGTAGCCGAGTACCAAGCCAGCCAGGGCACCAGCAACCCAGTGCTTGGGCAGGATGGGCCGCTTGCTGGCGTCGGCCTTCACCCGCCAGCGCGATGCGGCCATGGCGCCGAACAAGAGGCCAATATTGGTGAGAGTGGTGATATCCCACAGCACCGGGTTAATGACACGTTGGGCATGGCTTGGGTCCGACCAGAAGGGGTCGGCAGAGAGATCCGCTCCGAGGCCCACCGCAATCTTCGCGCCCCACAGACCAAGCCCGTAGACAATTCCCCAGGGCTGACCGGCCACCGCCAGGTGCAGGCCATAGAGCAAGGCCAAGAGCGCCCCGCCAATGAGCCAGTGACGCACGAAAGGCCCCTGCTGAGGCCCCTTGTGAACATGGGCAGAGGGCTCGGTGCGTTTTGAATAGGCAACAAATCCCCAGGTCACAGCAAGGCAGGCACCCAAGGTAATGAGCATGGCAGGCCAGAGTCCGAAGATCTGCAAGAGATCGACGCGCAATCCCTGGCTCGCATCGGCCGCGAGAAAGTCGAGTGGCCCTCCCAAGGCAATCCAGGCGGGCTGGTGAGAGGCCCCCACAAAACTTCCAAAAATGAAGGTGGGCAAGACCACCCACGACAAGGGCGCCCCCTCGCCGGCACGGTTAAGGCTTCCCGAGCCGCAGCCATCGGCCAGTTGCATGGCAATGCCAAACGCAAAAGCACCGATTAGCAGGCTCCAGCCAATGGGGGCCACTGCACCGTAGATCTCTTTGGGATTGCCGGCGATCATGGGGATGGCAATCAATGAAGCCAGGGCCATGAGCAGCATCTGGCCCGTGATACCCGCGGTCTGCTTCTGCAGCATGAAGGCCCGCCAGGCTGAAGTGAAGCCAAATCGGCAGCCTTGCAATACTGCCCCAAATCCAATGCCAATCACCACGAGCAGGCCGGCCTGCAGGCCCGCAAAGAACGTGACCAACAGCCAACCCAAAAAGCCCAGCAGAACCAGGCCGATTCGATTGCCAAGCGAGGCGAGCATGTCTACTTCTGAATGCCCGTGCCCTTCGCCTGCCACATCAGTGCAGTTGCACGGCTTGGCTCGTTCTGCATGGGCAGACCCGCCTGGCTCCAGCCCACAACAGAGTCGGCATACATCTGTGCATTGGTCTGTCCAAGCACCTCAGAGAGAATGAACCAACTGGTGGCGGCCCAATGCCCCGCATTGCAGAAGGAGACCGTGGGCTTTCCAAGCACCCCCTCGCGCTTGGCTACCGCCAGCAGCTGGTCCTTTTCAAGGAGTCGGCCGGTATTGGCCACGAACCATTCCTCGCTATCGAGCCACTTGGAATCGGGGATGGTCCCCCAACGGGCTGCAGCCGCATGGCGCATCTGCCCAAGGTGAGAGTCTTCGGGCCGCGCATCCACAAATACAGGCTTGGCAGATGCCGCATGCAACTCCTTGGCCTTGGCCGTGGAGAGCACCATCTCGGCCTGGTACTGAAGCTTCTCTTGGGATGGGCTGACCTTGGGCTGGTCTCTCTCCAGCGGCAACTTGGCTGCCATCCATGCACCGAGGCCACCATTGAGAACGGCAATCTCTTTAAAGCCTGCCGCCTTGAGCGTCCAATAGATGCGAGCCGGGCCACCGAACTCGGTGGGGTCTGCCCCAGAGCCCGCCAAGACCACGGGCGTGGAACGCTTGAGCCCCAATTGGTTGACCAGTTTCTCTAATTGCGCAATGGGCAGAACCGCACCCGGCGCTTCTTTGGGGCCACGAAGATTGGAGTAGGGGAAGGGCAAGGCCCCCGGAATATGACCGGCGGCGTAGTTGGGTGTCTTCTGATCGGTCTGGAGCAACTCGCGGGTGTCGAGCACGGTGACCCTCTTTTGCTCCACCAGGGGCTTGAGTTGCGCCACGGTAACCACCGGGCCGGGCAGGACCGAGGCAACGGCGCTGGAGATGCCATTGCCAAAAAGGATCAAGAGAGACGAGACGGCGAGAAGGGCGCGCATGCCGACAACCTTTGGTATTTTCGGAGACTGCGTACTCTAGCGATCTCTGCCAATTTCCGCTCGTGGCCCTGGGAATAAGCTTATGACTTTCCCTCGGTAGCCCTACCATGGGGGATCCGTGATGAAGGTGAATCGATGAAGACCGAGCTTGAATCCGCCATCTTTGGTGGCGGCTGTTTCTGGTGCCTAGAGGCTGTGTTCCAGCGAATTGCAGGCGTGGAAGAGGTGGAGTCGGGCTACTGGGGCGGCATTGTCGCCAGTCCCAGTTATGAGCAAGTCTGCTCTGGCCGCACGGGCCATGCCGAGGTGGTTCGCCTGCGTTTTGATCGCAACAAGATCGACTATGCCGACCTACTCAATGTCTTTTTTTCCATCCATGACCCCACCACACTGAACCGGCAGGGAAACGACACGGGCACTCAGTATCGGTCGGTGATTGTGGCGCTCAAGGATGCGCAGATGCAGGCGGCCAAGAAGGCCATGACACAGTATGCGAAGGACAACCCCACGGCCGGCCGAGTGGTGACTGAGTTACATGAGTTAGCGGAGGAAGAGTGCTTCAGCGCGGGTGCGCTGACCCGCGTGAAGTTCTGGCCCGCCGAGAGTTACCACCAAAATTACTTCAACCGACATCCCGCCGAGCGTTACTGCCTGTTTGTGGTTGCCCCCAAGGTCATTCACGCCGAACAGGCATTTCCGGGGATGCTGGCGCAGCAGGACTAAGGCGCAAGCCGCAACAACTCAGGTGCCGGCCGCACCCACTAAGGTGCCAACCGCACCACCTCCCAGGCCTTCGCAAGCTGGCTGAACCGGTACTGCAGCCGGTCGTGAAGTCGCGAGCGGCGGCCCTGCCAAAACTCAAAGCGCTCGGGCACCAACTGGTAGCCTCCCCAGTTGGCAGGCCGCGGCGGATGCTCACCGAGCGTGGCCTTCATGGACTCGTGGGCCGACTCCAACCACTGCCGACTCTCAATGACTTGTGACTGCGGTGAGGCCCAGGCACCGAGCTTGCTACCCAACGGCCGCTCGGCGTAGTAGCGCTCGGACTCCTCGGCCGAGAGCCGGCCCACCTTGCCGTCGATGCGAATCTGTCGCTCGAGGTCGGGCCAGAAGAAGACCAGGCTGGCATAGGGCTGGGCCATGAGTGCCTGGCCCTTGGCCGAGTCGTAGTTGGTGAAAAAACTCAGCCCCTGCTTGGAGACATTGCGCAGCAGAACAATCCGGCCAGTGGGTCGGCCATCGGGGGCCACGGTGCAGAGTGTCATGGCATTGGGCTCTGGCACCTCCGATTGAATGGCCTCATTGAGCCACTTCTGTAGCTGCTCGGTGGGGTCGTGGGCGAGGTCGGGGGTGTCGAGACTCGCTAAGGCGTAGTCACTTCGAAGGGATCGGATATCGGTCATGTCTGCTGGGGAGGTGTTGAGAAGACCCCAGCAGTGTAAAGGACTCCCTGGCTTAAACTTCCCCACATGAAGCCCGTTATTCAGGCCAAAAATGTTCTCGGCACGGAGTTGCAGCCCTGCGGGCTTGATCCGCTGACTGGCTTTTTCAGAGACGGCTGCTGCAACACCAGCGAGGAAGACTTTGGTCGTCACACAGTCTGTGCCGTCATGACCGATGCCTTCTTGGTTTTCTCGGCCCATCGCGGAAACGATCTGAGCACACCGCGGCCGGAGTTTCGTTTCCCCGGACTCAAGGCCGGCGACCGTTGGTGCGTCTGTGCAGGCCGTTGGCGAGAGGCGGCCGATGCGGGCGTGGCCCCGCCAGTGGTGCTCGAGTCCACTCACGAAAAGGCCCTTGAGATTCTCGCCCTGGCCGACCTCCAGTACCACGCCTTCCAAGTCGCCTAGCGAGGCGTCCTCCACGCCCGTCATCTCGGGCTGACATTCAATGTGGGCGATAATCTCAACATGGATTACGAGATTCACCCGGTTACGCCGTTTGCCCAAAATTGTTCGCTGGTTGTCTGCCCCGCCACTCGCCGGGCGGCCTTCATTGACCCCGGTGGCGATATCGACCACCTCGAGGCCGTGGCCCAAGAGGCTGGTGTGGAGATCGAGAAGATCCTCCTCACCCATGGCCACATTGACCATTGTGGCGAGGCATCGATTCTCGCCAAGCGCCTGGGCGTTCCCATCGAGGGGCCCCACCGCGACGACGAGTTCTGGATCTCGCAACTGCCAGTCCAGGGGAAGATGTTTGGCTTCCCCCCACTCGAGGCCTTCGCCCCCGATCGCTGGTTGGAAGACGGCGACACAGTCACGGTGGGGGAGCAGGTCCTCGAAGTGATTCACTGTCCCGGCCACACGCCGGGCCATGTCGTATTCCTTCACCTGGCCGACCGCATTGCCTTTGTGGGTGATGTCCTGTTTGCAGGGTCGATTGGGCGCACCGATTTCCCACGCGGCAATCACGCCGACCTCATCCGCTCCATTCGTGAGCGACTCTTCCCTCTGGGTGATGACATTGAATTTGTTCCCGGCCACGGCCCCACGAGTCGATTCGGTGAAGAGCGACTCAACAATCCCTTTGTTCGCGACGAGTAAGTTTTATGGCCACCTATCAGAACGAGACGGTCACCAGCGTGACCCACTGGAATGAGACCCTGTTCTCATTCACCACCACCCGAGACCAGGCATTTCGTTTCCGCAATGGCCATTTCGTAATGATTGGGCTCGAGGTCGATGGGCGTCCCCTTGTAAGGGCCTACAGCGTGGTGAGCCCCAATTACGAAGAGCACCTGGAGTTTCTCTCGATCAAGGTTCCCAATGGGCCCCTCACCTCACGACTTCAACACATTGAAGTCGGTCAGACCATTCTGGTGGGTGAGAAGGCCACCGGCACGCTGGTGATCGATGACCTCAAGCCGGGTCGGCACCTCTACCTCTTCTCGACAGGAACGGGGCTTGCCCCTTTCATGAGCATTGTTCGGGACCCAGAAACCTACGAGCGCTTCGAGAAGGTGGTGCTCATTCATGGTGTGCGTCTGGTCAGTGAGTTGGCCTACGGCGATTACCTGCGCAATGAGTTGCCCAACCACGAATTTCTGGGTGAGATGGTTCGCAATCAACTCATCTACTACCCCACGGTGACTCGCGAGGCATCCACCCACACGGGACGACTGACCACGGCCATTGAGACGGGCCGGCTCTTCACCGATATTGGGCTGCCCCCCCTCGACCCCGCCACCGACCGCGGCATGATCTGCGGCAGTCCGGCCATGCTGAAAGAAACCGCCGAGATGCTCAATGCCCGGGGGTTTGCGGTCTCGCCGGGACTCGGGCAGCCGGGTGACTACGTCATTGAGCGAGCCTTCGTCGAGCGCTAACTACATCACCACCACGGGCTATCGCCGGCTTCGCGACGAGCTTCAGCAGCTGGTGAACAAGGAGCGGCCCGAGGTGACCCAGGTGGTCTCGTGGGCGGCCTCCAACGGCGATCGCTCAGAGAACGGCGATTACATCTACGGCAAGCGCCGATTGCGTGAGATTGATCGTCGCATCCGTTTTCTTACCAAGCAGCTCGAAGATGCCGTGGTGGTGGACCCCACGAGCCAGTGCGGGAATGAACAGATCTTTTTCGGGGCCCGCGTGGGGTTTTCACGCAACGACGGCCCCCAAGAGTGGGTCACCATAGTGGGAAGAGATGAAGTCGATCCCATGCGGCGGCGTGTCAGCTGGATATCACCCGTGGCCAAGGCACTGATTCGCGCGCGTGAAGGCGATGAGGTGCGTCTGCGAACCCCGCAGGGTGAAGACCGTCTGCTCATACTTGAAGTGGTCTACGAGGAGCTCGAACCGTGAATGCCAAACCCCAGCCGACCTCGGCACCCAGCGCCAACGAGCCGCGGCTCACTTCGCTCTCGCACGGGGGTGGTTGCGGTTGCAAGATTGCACCCAATGTCCTGGCAGAGATTCTTCAGGGTGTGGGCAGCGGTGTCATTCCGCCCGAGCTCATGGTTGGAATCGAGACCGCCGACGATGCCGCGGTGTATCGACTCAACGATGAACAGGCCCTGATTGCCACCACCGATTTCTTCATGCCGGTGGTCGATGACCCCTATGACTTTGGTCGCATCGCGGCCACCAATGCGATCAGCGATGTCTATGCCATGGGGGGGCGGCCGATCATGGCCCTGGCCATTGTTGGCATGCCAGTCAACATGCTGAGCCCCAAGACCATTGGGCAGATTCTCGAGGGAGGCCAGTCGGTCTGTCGCGCAGCCGGCATTCCCATCGCCGGTGGTCACACCATCGACTCGGTCGAGCCCATCTATGGACTCGTGGCGCTCGGCCTTGTGCATCCCGATCGCGTAAAACGAAATAAAGACGCAAAGGCGGGCGACCGACTCATTCTGGGCAAGCCACTGGGTGTGGGCATTCTCTCTGCGGCCCTCAAGAAAGAACTCCTCTCGGAGCAAGGCTATGCACTCATGCTCTCCACGACCACACAGCTCAACACGGCTGGAGCAGATCTTGCCAATCTCGCTGGTGTCCACGCCATGACCGATGTCACTGGCTTTGGTCTTGCAGGCCACTGCATCGAGCTCGCCCGTGGGTCGGGTTTGGTCGCCAAGCTGAACTGGTCACAGGTCCCACTCATTCCCGGTGTCGTGGAACTCGCCACCCAGGGCGCAATTACCGGTGCCTCGGGGCGCAACTGGGCGGCCTATGGCCATGAAGTCGCTCTCTCGACAGTGCGCAATGCGATTGATCGGGCCCTGCTCACCGACCCACAGACCAGTGGTGGTCTTCTGGTCTCTTGTGACCCCAAAGCCGAGGCCGAGGTCATGGCCATTCTGCACAAGCATGGATTCAACCAGGCCCGAGTCATTGGAGAGATGCAGGCGGTGGGCGACTCGGCCCACGCACTGACTGTTGCCTAGTTTTTTTCTTTGGTCTCGCGAAGCGGGGCGATCAGGTCTTCAATCGATTCAAAGCGCAGCTGAAATCTGAGTTCCTTGCGCAGTCGATTGCTTGTGACGCGGCGTGAGTCCCGCATAAAGCTCGCCATCATGGGGCTGATGCGCCCCTCTTTCACCAGCGCCTCGAAGCCGGCCGGGTCGATGCGGGGAACCCGCTCGAGCCCCGCTGCATCGGCCACCGCATCCATATAGTCACCCATCTTCAATTGCGATTTCATCACCGTGTTCGTGACTCGGCTGGGCCTGCCCCGCCATAGGGCCACCCAGCAGATACGCGCCAGGTCGTTGGCCTCGATATGGTTGGTGTAGACATCGTCCTCGGATCGCAAGGCCGGTAGGCCATCGCGAATTCGCTGAATGGGCAGTCGGTCACGGGCGGTAATGCCGGGCACGCGCAAGACATGGGCGCCGAGCCCTCTCCAATGGCGCTCTGCATCGAGTCTGCGCAATGAACGCGGTTGAGTGGTCTTGCAGGCACTGGTCTCGTGGACCAAGGCACCGCGGTGGTCTCCATAGACGCCAGTGGTGCTGATGTAGACCCCACGAAATCGATTGAATTGATCTGCAGACATCACGGGGCGAATGGACGCCGCAGGGCCGGTGGACGCCGCAGAGCCTTTGGGCATCACGGCGTTGGCATAAGAGCAACGTCTGCGTTGGGCCTTGGCCCAGGCAATGGCCCGCACGAGCAATCGGCTGCGGGAATCGAGCTTGCCACCTTGTTCGGCGGGGGGAACCAAGACAATCCATTCCTGAATGCTGCGGGCAAGTCGTCGACAGTCGATCGGCGCATCCAGGTTCCATCCAAGGCTTCGTGCTACCGCAATGAGCCGAGCGCCGCCTGGAGCCGCCTGCTGATTCACAATGCGTGCGCCGACATCACCATGGCCAATGATTCCGACACGTCGGCGGCGGAACTGCGCGGGAAGTGCGCCTGTGCTGGCAGTGGCGGCGGAGTGCTTTGCCACGTTACTCACCAAGATAGGCAGCTCGCACGGCCGGGCTTGCGAGCAGGTCCTGGCCGCTTCCCTCGAGGGTCACTTCACCCGACTCCAAGACCAAGGCGCGGTCGGCCATCTGCAGCGCAAGCCGCGCATTTTGCTCAACCAGCAAGATGGTGGTGCCCCTTGCCTTCACCTCGGCAATGACTTGGAAGATTGTCTCGACCATCACGGGGGAGAGGCCCATGGAAGGCTCATCGAGAAGCAGGAGTTCGGGATGTGCCATCAGCGCTCGGCCTATGGCGAGCATCTGCTGCTCACCACCCGAGAGGGTGCCGGCCAACTGGGTGGACCGCTCTCTGAGGCGAGGGAAACGCTGGTACTGGGCATTGAGATCCTCTTCAATTTCCGACTTGCTTGCGCTTGCCCGGCAGTAGGCCCCCATGAGCAGGTTCTCTTCGATGGTCATGCGAGCAAAGATGCCTCGACCCTCGGGCACCATCACCAATCCATTGCCAGGAAGTGCATGGCCGTTGGTGGGCCGAACCAACTCGCCCTTGTAATGCACCGATCCCTGACTGCTTGGGAGCAGCCCTGTGATGGCCCGCAGGCAAGATGACTTTCCTGCTCCATTGGCGCCAATCATGGCGAGCAATTCGCCGCGCCTGACTTCGAAGCAGACCGAGCGAACCGCCTGAATGCCGCCATAGGACACAGACAGACCACTTACCTGCAGAAGCGTGTCTGGGAGCGCCTTGCCGTTGCGCGCTGAATCAACCATGGGTGGCCCCCGTGCCCAGATAGGCCTCGATCACGGCGGGATTGCGCTGCACCTCGGTTGGACTGCCACATGCAATCACCTCGCCGTGGTCCAAGACCGTGACTTGGCCGCAGAGCCCCATGACCAGCCGGACATCGTGCTCGATCAAGAGGATGGTCTTGCCATCGGACTGAATGCGCTCGAGCAGGCCGCGAAGAGTGTTCTTCTCGGTGGCATTCATACCCGCGGCCGGCTCATCAAGGGCAAGCAGTTTGGGCTCGGTGGCCAGTGCGCGGGCGATTTCGAGTCGCCGTTGGTCTCCATACGAGAGGGTTCGCGCAATCTGAACGCTGCGCGAACCCAAGCCCACATATTCGAGCAGTTGCTGTGCGTGGTCGCGAATGTCCTGCTCGATGCGTTTGAATGCAGGCGTGCGCAGAACCGCTCCGATAATTCCGCTGTGGAGACCATGGGTGCGAACATGCCGGCCCACCATCACATTCTCTATTGCACTGAGGTCGGGAAAGAGGCGAATGTTTTGAAAGGTGCGGGCAATACCGGCCTCGGTCACGCGATGGACCGAGCTCGGCTCATAGGCCACGCCGTCGAGAAGAAACTCTCCGCGATCGGCCGGGTAGAGGCCGGTGATGAGATTAAAAAGCGTGGTCTTGCCGGCGCCGTTGGGACCAATGAGTCCATAGATACTGCCCGGCCCAATTTCAAGCGACACATTGTTGACCGCCTGAAGCCCGCCAAAACGCTTGCTGACCGCGTTGATGCGAAGCAAGGCAGTGGTGACAGTCATGCCTTTTGCCTCGGCAGAAGGCCTTGCGGACGGTAGAGCATGATGAGCACCATCGACAATCCAAAGAGCAACATGCGAAGGGCCTCGGGGGCAATGAGTTCCTCGCCAAACAACTGCATCTGCACCGGCCGGGCCAAATGCCGCAATGCTTCTGGAATGGCATAGAGCAGCACGGCCCCCAAGACCACGCCCCAGACATTGCCCATGCCGCCGAGTACCACCATAGCGACAATGACAATGCTCTCCATGAGCACAAAACTCTCTGGAGAGACAAAGCCTTGAAATGCAGAGAACATGGCACCCGAGACCCCACCGAACGATGCGCCCATGGCAAAGGCCATTAGTTTGACGTTGCGTGTGTGAATGCCCATGGCCTTGGCGGCAATCTCGTCTTCGCGAACGGCCATCCATGCGCGCCCGACGCGTGAGTCTTGGAGCCTCAGGCAGATCACAATCACAAGAATGGTGAGGGTGAGAAACAGGTAGTAATACAACTGCACCGAAGGAATATGGATGCCCCCGATTTCCAATGGCTTGGAGAGGCTCACACCGGCGATCGAGATGGGGTCGATTCGATCGATGCCCTGCGGCCCGTTGGTGAGATTGACCGGTGCATTGAGGTTGTTGAGAAAGATTCGAATGATTTCCCCAAACCCAAGGGTGACGATGGCGAGGTAGTCACCGCGAAGCCGCAGCACGGGGAATCCCAGCAGCACGCCGAAGAGTGCGGCGACCGCCGCAGCCAGCGGAATGAGCAGCCAGATGGAGCCATGCAGGCCCGAGGGGAAGAGGGTGGCGAGCCATGGCAGATGCTCGGTGAGATGGGGCGAGGCCAGCAGCGCATAGAGATAGGCACCCACCGCATAGAAGGCCACATAGCCCAGATCGAGCAGGCCCGCGTAGCCCACCACAATATTCAGGCCAAGTGCGAGCATCACGTAGAGAAGGGCGAAGGCCAGTATCCGTATCCATGCATTGCCAATGGCTCCAGCCGCGAAGGGCAGCAGCACCAGGGCAAGCCCAATGGCCAAGGTGGCCCAGAGGGCTTTTTGTTTGGGGGAGAGGGTCGAGCGCATGGGACTCAGGCTCGGTCGGCGACCCGCTCACCGAGAAGGCCCGATGGTCGAAAGACCAAAACGAGAATCAACACCGCGAATGCAAAGACATCCTGGTAGTGGCTGCCCAGGAAGCCGCCGGTGATGTCGCCAATGTAGCCCGCACCCAGGCTCTCGATGATGCCGAGCAAGAGACCGCCCACCACCGCGCCGGGGATGTTGCCAATTCCGCCCAGCACTGCGGCTGTGAAGGCCTTCAATCCGGGAAGGAAACCCATGGTGAAGTGCGCGATGTTGTAGTTCATGGCCACCAACAGACCAGCCACGGCGGCCAGTGCCGCACCGAGCATGAAGGTGATTGAAATGATTCGATCGGGATTCACCCCCATGAGAGTGGCCATGCGCGGATTCTCGGAGACGGCCCGCATGGCCCTGCCAAGGCGGGTGGTGTTGACGATGAGCATGAGCCCAGCCATGAGAAGTGCGGCCACCACCAGAATCAGCAATTGCTTGGGCGCTAGATAGGCGCCCCCAATGGCAATGGGCTGGGTGGGCAATAGGTCGGGGAACACTCGGGGGTTGGGTGACCAGATCAGCATGGCCAGGGTCTGCAGGACAATCGAGAGTCCAATGGCAGTAATGAGCGGCGCGAGTCGCGGTGCGTTGCGCAGGGGTCGGTAGGCCACCCGCTCAATAAAGGCCGACAAGAACATGCAACTTGGAATTGCGATGGAGAGCGCTGCGATGAGTAAGACCACGGCCGGCGCATTGGGGAATGCATGGCCCATGGCCATGACCACCGAGAGCGAGACCATGGCGCCCACCATCAGAACCTCGCCGTGGGTGAAGTTGATGAGCTGCAGAATGCCGTAGACCATGGTGTAGCCGAGCGCAATCAAGGCATAGACGCTGCCCAGGACCAGGCCATTGAGGATCTGCTGAAGGAAAATGTCCACGCGCTAAAAGAAAAAGCCCTTGTCTTGCGACAAGGGCTTTTTTAACACAGAGAAACCTTTTTGCTTACTTCAGAGCCATGACGTACTCGGCCATCTTCTTCGAGTCTGCGTCGGACACTTGGGGGTGCGGGGGCATGGGAACCGGGCCCCATACGCCGGCACCACCGGTTTTGATCTTCTTGGTGAGGTAGTCAACTGCATCGGCTCTGCCAGCGTACTTCTTGGCAACGTCCTTGTAGGCGGGGCCCACTTTTTTTGCACCCTCTGCGTGGCAGGCCACACAGTTGTACTTCTTGGTGAGATCGTTGTCCGCTTGGGCAACACCACCGATGGCCAGAAGAGAGGCGGCCAGAACTAAACCACGCATGAAAGTCTCCTATTGAAAACAGACGGGTAAGTATATGCGCAACGTGACATAAATAGGGGGCTTTACTGGGGGTCCGTGACTGCGCCCTTGCTGGCGGTTCCGGCCAGTGCCGCGAACTTCGCCAACACGCCCCGGGTATAGCGGGGCTTGGGCGCCCTCCACTGGGCTCGACGCGAGGCCAGGGTGGCCTCGGGCAGGTTCACTTCGATGAGCTGGCGGTGGGCATCGATGGTCACCGAATCGCCCTCCTCGACCAGCGCGATCGGCCCCCCTACGAAGGCCTCGGGCGAGACGTGGCCCACCACCATGCCCCAGGTGCCGCCCGAGAAACGCCCATCGGTAATGAGGCCCACCGACTCGCCCAGGCCCTGGCCCACCAGGGCCGAGGTGGGAGCGAGCATTTCGCGCATGCCGGGTCCGCCCTTGGGGCCTTCGTAGCGAATCACCAAGACATCGCCGGCCTGAATCTTGCGCGCCATGATGGCGGCCATGGCCTCGTCTTCCGAATTGAATACCCGGGCCGGCCCCGTAATGACAGGATTCTTGAGGCCCGAGATCTTCGCCACACAACCCTCGGGGGAGAGATTGCCCTTGAGGATGGCCAGGTGACCCTCTTTGTAGAGGGGCTCGCTGAAGGGGCGAATCACATCTTGTCCCGCAGGAGGCGCGTCGGGAATGTCCTTGAGGGTCTCGGCAATGGTCTTTCCGGTGATAGTCATGCACTGGCCATGAAGGAGTCCGGCCTTGAGGAGCATCTTCATGACCTGGGGAATGCCACCCACCCGGTGCAACTCAGTGATCACATAGCGGCCCGAGGGCTTGAGATCACAGAAGACCGGCACGCGGCGTCGAATGCGCTCGAAGTCATCGATGGTCCAGGGCACTTCCGCGGCATGTGCAATGGCCAGGAAGTGGAGCACCGCATTGGTGGAGCCACCCGTGGCCATGATGACCGAGACCGCGTTCTCGATGGATTCGCGGGTGATGATGTCGCGCGGCTTGATTCCCTTCTTCACGGCTTCAACAAGAACGCGCGCCGATTCCGCAGCGCTCTGAATCTTCTCGCCGTCTTCGTTGGCCATCGTCGATGAGTAGGGCAGGCTCATGCCCATGGCCTCGAAGGCCGAGCTCATGGTGTTGGCCGTGTACATGCCACCGCAGGAGCCGGAGCCCGGGCAACTCTTCTGCTCAATGGCCTTGAAGTCCTCTTCCGAGAGGCGGCCGGCGATGAATTCACCCACGGCCTCGAAGGCCGAGACAATGGTGAGGTCCTTGCCCTTGTGGTGACCTGGCTTGATCGTGCCGCCATAGACGTAAATAGCGGGCACATTCGTTCGTGCAATGGCCATCATTCCGCCCGGCATGTTCTTGTCGCAGCCACCAATCACCACCACGCCATCCATCCACTGGCCATTGACACAGGTCTCAATGCTGTCGGCGATGACTTCACGAGAGACCAGGGAGTACTTCATTCCCTCGGTGCCCATGCCAATGCCATCGGAGATGGTTGGCGTTCCGAATAGCTGCGGGTTTGCGCCACTCTCTTTGAGGGCCACCACCGCGGCATCTGCCAGTGGTTGCAGCCCGCTGTTGCAGGGCGTAATGGTGGAGTGGCCGTTGGCCACGCCGACCATTGGGTTCTTGAAGTCGGATTCCTTGTAGCCCATGGCGTAATACATCGAGCGATTGGGCGCGCGGGCGATGCCCTCAGTGACGTTTTTGGAGCGGTTGTTGTGGGCCATGTCGTTTTGGTGTTTGTGGTTGATCAGCGTTGAATCCAATTGTCGCTCATCTGGCACACTCAATTGAATGAGCACACCCCTGATGCACCCAGGCTTCGACCCCGTGGCCATCGCCCTGGGCCCCATTCAACTGCACTGGTATGGCCTGATGTACTTGGCGGCCTTTGCTGCATTCTTTCTATTGGGCCGCCGTGCGATTCCTCTCGATCGACAGGGGCTGGGCATGCGCCCCATCGATCTGGATGACCTGCTTTTCTGGGGTGTGCTCGGAGTCATTCTGGGCGGGCGGCTGGGCTATGTCTTGTTCTACAAGCCGCTGCATTACCTGGCCCATCCCTTAGAAATACTGGCTGTCTGGGAGGGGGGCATGTCCTTCCATGGTGGACTCCTCGGGGTGATTCTCGCCATGTTTTTTCTGGCGCTCCGACGCCCGCACCTCGGGGCGCCGATTCCTACGAATCTTGAAGACGAACCACCTGCCTCCGGTCGACCGCTCCTGCAGCGTTTTCTCATGGTGGGGGATTTTGTTGCGCCGCTCGTGCCCATCGGCCTTGCATTCGGGCGGCTTGGCAACTTCATCAATGGCGAACTCTGGGGTCGGTTCGCCGATGCGGACAGCTGGCCCTGGGCCATGGTCTTTCCTGGGTCGGGCTCGGACCTGCCCCGCCATCCCTCTCAGCTTTATCAGATGGTCCTCGAGGGCCTGCTCCTTTTTGTTGTGCTCCAGTTTTTGGCCCGGCGGCCGCGGCCCACTGGTTTCATCTCGGGGGCCTTCCTTCTGGGCTATGGCCTGGCTCGTTTTCTGGTGGAGTTCGCCCGGGAGCCGGATGCATTTCTTGGGCTTCTCGCGATTGGCTTGACCATGGGCCAGTGGCTGAGCCTGCCCATGATGGGGCTAGGGTTAATCCTGATTTTGGCGTCCCGACGCCCTTAATTGACCGCGACAGCCCCGTGGGCAGGGAATATCCCGAATGACGAATATATAGGGCCTCTCTAATCTGTCGGTCTCCATTGACACCAACTGTCATGTTCGATCGACTACGCCAAGCCAAAGAAAAATCCGACGAGCAGCGGCAACTCAAGCGCCTGCTCGAGGACTGCCATCGCCTCCTTGGAGAGGCGGGGGAGTCTATTAGCCAGAGCCTTGCTCAGCGGGCGCTCGACCAATACCAGGCGCTCTCGGCCGAGGGCCAGCTTCAATTTTTTCAAGCCCTGGCAGCGCAATTCAACCCCGATCCTGCCACCGTTCGGGAACTCGCTGCCCGTTACGCCCAGTCGGTTCGTGCCGAGGACCTGGTGGCCTTGGTCCGCGCGGCCGAGCCACCGCGACAAGAGCTCTTCCGCCGCCTTAATCGGGTGCCCCAGGGCTGTGCTGTTTTGGTGGGGCTTCGCGAGAAGCTGCTGGGGCAACTGCGCAAGTCTCCTGAACTCCAGGCGGTGGATGCCGATCTCTATCATCTGCTCTCGTCATGGTTCAACCCGGGTTTTCTTCGGCTCGAGCAACTCAGCTGGGATTCACCCGCGGGTCTGCTTGAGCAGATCATTGCCCACGAGGCAGTCCACGAGATCGAGGGCTGGACCGACCTTCAGCGACGGCTGCAGCCCGATCGGCGTCTCTTTACCTACTTTCATCCCGCGCTTCCAAGAGAGCCGCTGATTTTTGTCGAGGTGGCCTTCTCCGAGGAGCTGCCCGATGCCATTGCCCCGCTGCTCGATCGCAAGCGAGTCGCCGAGACAGACCCCGGCAAGTTCCGTGTGGCCACCTTCTACTCCATATCGAACTGCCAACCGGGCCTCAAGGGCGTGCACCTGGGCAACTTTCTTATTAAGCGTGTGGCCGAGAAGTTGCAGTCGGAGTTCCCCAAGATCAAGACCTTCTGCACGCTCTCGCCCGTGCCCTCTTTTGCTCAGTGGCTGCTTGCCGAGAGGCCCCTTCCGGCAGGGGCGCTCACACCGGCTCGTTTGAAAGCCTTGGAGATGGAGCGCGCAGAACTGCGGTTTCAAATGAATCAGCGGCAGTCGAGCGCGGCGGGTCTGCTGAGCATGGCCGAGGACCCTGCTTTGGGGCCGCGGCTCAAGAGCCTCTGTGCGGCCTATCTGAGTTCCACTGCTGCAGCCGATGAGCGGCACAGCGACCCCGTTGCACGTTTTCACTTAAACAACGGTGCTCGACTCGAGCGAATCAATCTCCTGGCCAATCTCACGGCCAAGGGCGTTCGTCAGTCCCTGGGCCTCATGGTGAATTACCTCTACGACCTCGATGAGGTCGAGGAGAACCATGAGCGTTTCGTGCGTGGTGAGGCCACGGCCTCCCGCGGTGTTCTGAGGGCGGTTTAGCTATGAACGATCGACTTCCAGCGAATTCATCCTCTGAGGTCTCCGCCTCGGCCCTTGGCAAGGGGCGCGTCTGGTGCTCGCGCTCAGGCATGAGCGACACCGTGGCAACGGTCTGGCTCTCTCATCCGGGCAAGCTCAATGCATTGAGCACGAGCATGTGGAAGGATCTCACCAGCTGTTTTCAGCGATTTGCGGCCGAGCACGATCTGCGGGTGATTGTGATTCGTGGGGAAGGCGAGGCCTTTGCTTCGGGTGCAGACATCTCCGAATTCCCCACCCAGCGATCCACGCGCGAGCAGGTCCGCCATTATCATGACGAAGTCATTGGCCCTGCGCTCAAGGCGATACTCCAGTGCCCCGTTCCGGTGGTTGCGGCCATCGATGGCCCCTGCGTGGGTGGAGGGCTTGAGATCGCCAGTGTCTGCGACCTTCGGCTTGCGAGCGATCGCTCCACCTTTGGTGTGCCCGTCGGACGCCTGGGCTTCCCCCTGGCTCCCATCGAGGCCGCCTGTGTGGTGGGTGCTGTTGGGAGAGCCAATGCGCTCGAGTTGCTTCTCGAGGGCCGCATCTGGTCTGCTCGAGAGGCGCTTGCCAAGGGGCTCATTCAGAGAACGGTTTTGAATGACGACTGGGAGTCGGAACTGCAGGCCACTGTGGCAAGAATTGCCTCGGGCGCACCGCATGCGGCACGGCGCAATAAATGGATTGTCCAACTGCTCACTCGGCTCGATGACCAGAATCTGCTCTCGCAGACGCAGCGAGATGCCTGCTGGGATTTTGTCGAGACGAGGGACTATGCTCGGGGGCTCGATGCATTCCTCAATAAGACCCGGCCCAACTTCAGTCATGACTAACAAAGAAAAAACGCTTGCGCCCAACACTGCTTTGCCTCGTTTCTCCAGCCTTGAATCGCTCGATCGACTTGGCAACCTCTACGAATTTTTAAGTCAACTCTGGTCCTCGAAGGCGGGACTCGATCGGGTGGCATTTGAGACCCCAGAGGGCCTTTTCTACCGCTACTCCGATCTGCACCAGGGCAGCGCTCGAATTGCAAACTGGTTGGCATCACTCCACTTGCCGAAGGGCAGTCGAGTGGCGGCGCAGGTGGAGAAGTCGCCCGAGGCCGTCATGCTCTACCTCGCAACGGTTCGGGCAGGACTGGTCTTCCTGCCACTGAATACTGCCTATCGATCCTCCGAGATCTCCTATTTCATCGAGGATGCCGAGCCTGGGGTGGTCGTCTGCAGTCCCGAGAACTTGGAGTGGGTGGCCCCATTGGCGGCCGACGCAGGATGCCAACACGTCGAGACCTTGGGCGTCCACCGCGACGGCAGCCTTCTGCAGAAGGCTGCGCCCCATGGCAACGACTTCAAAACCGTGGCCACCTCACCGGACTCGCTGGCGGCCATTCTCTATACCTCGGGTACCACTGGAAGAAGCAAGGGTGCCATGCTCAGCCACCGCAACCTTGCATCCAATGCCTTGGTGCTGCATCGCGCATGGCAGTGGTGTTCGACTGATGTTCTGCTGCATGCCCTGCCTATTTTTCATGTCCATGGGCTTTTCGTTGCTCTGCATGGTGCGCTCTTGAATGCAAGCAACATGCTCTGGCTGGCGAAGTTCGATCCCGATCAGGTTTTTCGTGCCATGCCCAAGGCCTCGGTCTTGATGGGCGTGCCCACCTTTTATGTGCGCATGCTTGAAGATGCTCGCTTGAATCGGTTGTCGACGGCCCAAATGCGGCTCTTTGTGTCGGGCTCGGCACCGATGTTGGCCGAGACCCACCAGGCCTTTACAGAGCGCACGGGCCACTTCATTCTCGAGCGCTACGGAATGTCCGAGACCATCATGCTCACCTCCAATCCCTACGAAGGTGAGCGCCGACCCGGCACGGTCGGTCACCCCTTGGAAGGCGTCGGTCTTCGACTCACCCATGCTGAGACGCGGGCGGTCATTGCGCAGCCTGCTCTTGGCACGGCCTCTGAAATTGGTGGCGTGGAGGTTCGCGGCCCCAATGTCTTCTCTGGCTACTGGCGCATGCCCGAGAAGACCAAGGAGGAATTCACCGGCGATGGCTGGTTCAAGACCGGCGATGTGGGCCGATGGGATGAGCGTGGTTACTTGGCCTTGGTTGGCCGCAGCAAAGATCTTATCATCACCGGCGGATACAACGTCTATCCCAAAGAGATTGAGCAGTTGCTCGATGATCTACCGGGTGTGGATGAGTCGGCGGTCTTTGGGGTGCCCCATCCAGATTTTGGTGAGGCCGTCACAGCGGTTGTGGTTCCTAAATCGGGTGCAAGGCTCGAGGAGGCTGTTTTGTTGGTGGCGATTAAGGGCACCATCGCAGGCTTCAAGGTGCCCAAGCGCATTTATGTAGCCGACCAACTCCCTCGCAATGTCATGGGCAAGGTCCAGAAAAACGAACTGCGCAATCGCTATTCGATGGGCCTGGTCTAGCCCACTCGGTTGGATGCCTCGTTGACTTTTTAGTCGGCTGCCCCGATGGCCAGGGCCCGATCTCTTGCAACACGGCGGTCTTCAATTGCGTCTCTGGATTCCTCTCGAGTGGGCCAGCCCGCGGTCTCTTCTTCGATGAGCCCCGCCAATAGGTCAATGGCGGGCTCGCTGTCGTTCAAGCAGGAAATGTAGTTGTAACTCTCGCCACCCGCCTCGAGAAACTCCTCTCGACCCTCCATATTGATTTCCTCGAGTGTCTCCAGGCAGTCGGAGATAAAACCGGGACAGGCCACATCGAGTCGCTTGATGCCTTGTGCGGGGAGTTCTTCAAGGGTCTGTGAGGTGTAGGGCTTGAGCCACTCGGCACGCCCAAAACGCGACTGGAAAGAGAGTCGCCACTGCGTGTCGGCAAGGCCCAATTGCTTGGCCACGAGTCGCGCGGTTTTGTGGCATTCGCAGTGGTAGGGGTCGCCCTTGAGTAGGCTGCGTTTGGGGACGCCGTGAAAACTAAACAAGAGCATGTCACCTCGACCCTCGCGGGCCCAATGCGCAGCGATCGAATCGGCCAGGGCTTTGATGTAGGCAGGATGGTCGTGGTAGTGGCGAATGGTGCGCAGTGCCGGTGGGCTTCGCATCTCGCCGAGGCAGGCATAGACCCGATCGAAGACCGTGGCGGTGGTGCTCGCAGAGAACTGTGGATAGAGGGGCAGAACCAATAACCGATTGACGCCCCTTGACTTGAGATCGGCCATGGCCGTGGCAATGCTGGGCTGGCCATAGCGCATGGCCAGCGCCATCTCAATATCGAACCCCTTTTGAGCGAGTCGCTCCCTCGTCTTCTCGAGTTGGCGTTCGGAATAGACTCGAAGGGGAGAGCCCTCGGGCATCCAGACCGAGGCGTACTTGGCGGCAGACTTTTTCGGACGAGTCTGGAGAATGATCAGGTTGAGGATGGGCCACCAGACCAGACTTGGGATCTCCACTACACGGGGATCGGACAAAAACTCTTTTAGGTAGCGTTTGAGTGAGGGGCCGTCTGGGGCATCGGGCGTGCCCAGGTTGACGAGCAATACGCCCACGCGCAGACGGCTGCCATGTGAATAGTGCGGCTCGTCTTGTATTTTGCCGGCGGGCAGTGGAAGGCTCATATCTCTCTCAGGTGTGGGCTGGAGTGGTCGTCGGTGTTTCCGATCTGGGCCATGGCGGTGGACACCAGGCGCGCGGTGATATCAACAATCGGAATCATTCGATCGTACGCCATTCGCGTGGGTCCAATGACGCCAAGGGTCCCCACGATTCGGCCGTTGATTTCGTAGGGGGCTGTGACCACCGAGAGGTCTTCCACGGGGACCAGTTCGGAGTCGCCTCCAATAAAAATCTGTACCCCCTGGGCGCCAATGGCGGAGTCGAGCAGGCGGGCCAGGGTGGTGCGTTGCTCGAAGAGTTCAAACAACTGCCGCAGGCGAACCACATCATTGGAGAGTTCCGAGACATCAAGCAGTCGGCGCTCACCCGAGATAAGAATGTGCTCCTCGGGCTGGCCCATGGCTGCGCTGCTCTCATCGACGGCCTTGAGCATGAGTTTGGCCACATCGGCCCGAAGGGCCTTGATTTCGCTGTGCAAGCGGCTGCGAACCTCATCGAATCCCATGCCCGCGTAGTGACTGGTGAGGAAGTTGCTGGCCTCGATGAGGGTGGAGGTTTCGTAGTCTTGGTCGACTTGGAGGATCTTGTTGTGGACTTCGCCATCGGGCGTCACCACAATGAGGAGCAGCCGACGCTCGCCGAGGCGAAGAAACTCGAGGTGACGAAACTGCATGGGCCGCTTGGGGGCCGTGACCACCCCCGCAAAATGCGAGAGACTCGACAGCAGGTTCGCCGCATGGACCATGATCCGGCTGGGCGCATCTGCGGGTAGGCCCGATTCCAGAAGGGCGGTCTGCTCAGGCATGAGCGGCTGAACAGTGAGCAGTGAGTCCACAAAAAGTCGATAGCCCTTTGGGGTGGGGATGCGGCCCGCCGATGTGTGCGGACTGGCCACCAGGCCCATCTCTTCAAGGTCCGACATCACATTTCGAATCGTGGCCGGTGACAAGTCGAGTCCGGAGAACTTCGATAGTGAGCGGGATCCGACGGGCTGGCCCTCGGCGATGTAGCGCTCAATCAGTGTTTTTAGAAGCTGGCGCGAACGGTTGTCCATTTCCTGAATTGTAGAGGCGCTGTGATCTAATCCCTTCATGGCGCTGCTCTATCCACGGATCGGCTTGTTTGGTCGTCCCGAGACCACGGGTCTCGCCGACGCATTGCGCGCCATCCTCAGTTGTGCGGAGTCGGCCACCCCGGGCGTCTCAATGGCGATGGAGGAAAAGACCGCCCAAGCCAACGGGTTTTCGCCATCGCCATCCTTGCGGGTGGGCTCTGTGGACGCACTCGCGAGCAGCATCGATCTGGCGATCGTTCTCGGAGGCGATGGCACCCTGCTCGGCATTGCGCGTCAAATCGCTCCGAGTACGATTCCCATGATTGGGGTCAACCAGGGCCGATTGGGCTTCACAACCGATCTCGAACTCAGCCGCGTCTGTGAGCAGTTGCCGCCACTTCTGCAAGGTGGGGGTGTGGTCGAAGACCGCGCCATGCTCGATGTGGCTGTTATGCGCCGGCCCTCCGAGTCCGAGCCTTGGCAGTCGGTATTCAATGCGCCTGCGCTCAATGATGCGGTGATCAGTCGCGGCTCGGTGAGCCGGATGGTCGAGCTCGATGTCTTTGTCGATGGCCACTACATGCAGAGTCTTCGCGCCGATGGACTCATTGTTGCAACCCCCACGGGCTCGACGGCCTATGCGCTCTCGGCCTGGGGGTCGATTCTTCACCCCAGGCTGGCGGGGGTAATCCTGGTGCCCGTTGCGGCCCAGGCCCTCTCGAATCGGCCCATTGTGTTGCCGGCGGATTCACAGGTCACGGTGATGGTCAACGACGGCAGTGGAACGGAGCTTCACTGCGATATGCAGGCGATGACGGCGCTTCGCGACGGCGATCGAATTGTGATTCACAACTCCAGTCATTCGATTCGCCTGCTTCATCCAAAGGACTACGACTATTTCTCCATGTTGCGTCGCAAGCTCCATTGGAGTTCCAATCCGGTCCTGGTCAACCGACCCGACCCACTCTTTCCCTCCGAGTCCAACTAATCATCTCTCTGCATGCTTCGCACGCTCACAGTTCGTGACTTTGTGACCGTTGAGTCCCTTGAACTCGACTTGTCTGCGGGCTTCACGGTTCTCACCGGCGAGACCGGTGCGGGCAAATCCATTCTCATCGACGCCATTGGCCTGCTGCTAGGCGATCGTGCCGATGTCATTCAGATTCGCGGCCAGGCCGAGCGGGCCGAGTTGTCTGCGGAGTTCATTCCTTCGGGTGAGCAGGCCGGCCTGATGGCCGCCTTCCTGGAAGAGGCAGGCCTGGATTCCATCGAAGGCTCGGTCTTGATTCGACGCAATATTGAACGCGGTGGCCGCTCTCGCGCCTGGATCAATGGCCAGCCGGCCACACTTGCACAACTCAAAGAGTTGGGTGAGTTTCTGGTCAACGTCCACGGACAACACGCCCATCAGTCGTTGCTTCGTTCGGGCGCCCAGCGAGAGTTGCTCGATCGACATGCGCGTTTAACCGAACTGGCCGGCAGTGTTCGCCAACACCACCAGTCTTGGCAAAAGGCCATTACAGCGCTCAAGCGCGCACAGACCGAGGCCAGCGGCATTGCTGCACAACTCGAGCAGATCAATTGGCGCATTGACGAAATCGCAGCGCTGAAACTCGAGCGGGGGGAGTGGGAGTCGCTCTCGGAGGAGCAACGCCGACTCGCCCATGGGGCCGAGCTCGTCGAGGCCGCCCAGCAGGCTCTCAATGAAATCGAAGAAGCCGACCAATCCCTCTTGAGCGCATCGCAGCGTTGGGCGCTTCGCTTTCGCGGACTGGTCGACAAAGACCCACGCCTCGATGCCGTGGCCCAGGTGCTCGAGGCCGCTGCCATCTCATTGGAAGAGGCGGGCAGCGAGTTGTCCCGTTATCTCGATCGGGCAGATTTAGACCCCCGGCGACTTGAGGAAGTCGAGGCCCGCGTCTCGGCCATCTTCGAGGTGGCGCGCAAACTCAAGCTTCGTCCCGAGGAGTTGGTCGATGAATTGGAGCGGCTGCAGGCCTCTCGCGAGGCGCTCTCGCAGTCGGCCGATTCAGAGTGGCTCGAATCCCAGGCCAAGGCGCTCTTTGAGAAGTACGAGAAGGACGCCAAGCAACTCTCGAAAGGTCGCAAGGCCGCGGCGGCATCGCTGGGCGAGGCGGTCACTCAGTGGCTGGCTCAGTTGGCCATGCCAGGGTCGGTCTTTCAGGTTCAGCTCGACGCCCGCGAGACCCCCTCTGACCATGGCCTGGAGGACATCTCATTTCTCTTGAAACACCAGAAAAGCGGGGAGGGTCACTCGCTCGCTAAGGTGGCTTCAGGCGGTGAACTCTCGCGTGTGGGCCTTGCCATTGCCGCGGTGGCTGCGCAGGCCACACAGACACCGACCCTTATTTTCGACGAGGTGGACGCAGGAATTGGCGGGAACACGGGCCATGTGGTGGGCCGACTGCTGCGCGACCTGGGCGCCTCTCATCAGGTTCTGGCGGTGACCCACCTCCCGCAGGTCGCAGCGCGAGGTCACCAGCACCTTCAGGTCAGCAAGCGGGTCCTCAACGACCAACCATCCAGCACCATTCGGCCACTGGCCCAGGAAGAGCGTCGAGACGAAGTTGCGAGAATGCTGGGCGACGAGGGCACCGGCGATCGTGCCTTGGAACTGGCCGAGGAGTTATTGCGGCTCGCGCAGTCCTAGTACGTCCTGCATATCAAAGCGTCCGCTCGGCCGGCCCTGGAGAAATTTAGCGGCCCGCAGCGCACCTTGTGCATAGGTGGCGCGTGATGAACTCTTGTGGGTGATCTCGATGCGCTCACCGGTTCCAGCAAAGAGCACGGTGTGGTCGCCCACGATGTCCCCGCCACGAATCACCGAAAACCCAATCTCCTTGTCGCTTCGCACGCCGGTGTGGCCGTGGCGTGAATAGACTGCATCTTTCTGAAGATCGCGGCTTGCGGCCTTGGCGACGACCTCGGCCATTTTCAAAGCCGTGCCCGAGGGCGCGTCGACCTTTTGGCGGTGATGGGCCTCAATCACCTCAATATCAAAGCCCTCGCTCAGGTAACGTCCGGCCGCTTCCAAAATCTTCAAGGTGATATTGACACCCACGCTCATGTTGGGAGCAAAGACGATCGATGCTTTCTTGGAGAAGTCATCAATGGCGGCGAGTTCGGCCGCATCAAAACCCGTGGTTCCAAGCACCACTCTGGTTTTGCTTTGCAGGCAGGCTTTGAGATGAAGAAGACTCGCCTCGGGCCGGGTGAAATCGATCAGGACATCTGCGCCGGCCAGTGCATCAAGATTGCTGGTCACTGGCACATTCAATTGAAGACCCATGGCTTGGCCCGCATCCCTGCCGATCATCGGGCTATCGGCACGGTCGAGCGCGACCGCAAGTTGCGTATCCGCATCACTGGCCACCGCCGCAATGAGCATCTGACCCATCTTGCCGCTGGCCCCGGCGATTGCGATTCGAATGCGACCGCTCATTGCTATCGGGCGGGTCTCATCGGAAGAAGGGCATCGCCCGACTCGGTCGGCAACTCATCGCCACCCCATTGTTCGAGGGCATCGCCTTTGAATTCAACAAAGAACCGGCGACGTTCCCGACTGCCATCGCCCTTGCGAATATCAAAGACATAGTCCCAGCGATTCTCTCGGAAGGGGTCAATAAGAAGTGGTGTCCCGAGAAGAAGACGGACCTCTTCCTTGCGCATGCCTTTCTTGAGGCGGTCGGCCTGGGACTTGGTGATGAAATTTCCTTGGCCGATATCACTGCGATAAGGCGTGAGCCAACTCGGTGGGTTTTCTCGGACCTGGCTCACCTTGGCACAACCGATCAACGTAAACGAGAGGGCAATTGCCGCAGAGAGTGACAGGATGGGTCGGGCGGACCGACGGCTCTCGCGCGCCTGGTTAGACCCCAGGGCGGGCGCCTCAGAAATTCGGGAGGTTTGTCGCATCTCGCTATCATACGGGCATGGCTTCCACCGACGAACTTGCCGCTGGACTCAAGAGCACTGGCCTGAAGGTCACGCTCCCGAGACTACGAGTCCTCTCGATCTTCGAGCAATCGAAAGTGCGGCACCTCACCGCGGAAGATGTCTATCGCATTCTGCTTGCGGAGAAGATGGACATTGGTCTGGCCACGGTCTATCGAGTGCTCACCCAGTTCGAGCAGGCCGGCCTTCTTCTGCGATCGAATTTCGAGTCGGGCAAGGCCGTCTTCGAGCTCAACGAAGGCTCCCACCACGACCATTTGGTCTGTCTCGATTGCGGCCGCGTCGAGGAGTTTTTCGATGCAAAGATCGAGGAGCGCCAGCACAAGATCGCCGAAGAGCGTGGGTTTGTGCTGCAAGACCATTCGCTTGCGCTCTATGGCCATTGCTCAAGAAAACCCTGCCCCCATCGTCGAACCCAGGGCAAGGCGGGCTAGATGAACAAGAACTCTCTCTCGGCAGGCCCCGAAGGCCGCCCCAAGGCCGCCCCAAGGCCGCCCCTTAATCACCAAACTTCTTGCGCCTGGCTCTGAATTACTTGAGCCCAGCCCGTTGAAGGGCCCCCATTACTTCGGATTCGGTGAGCCACTCACTGAGGACCTCGGGTGCCCCGCCCGACCGTGGGTAGACCAGGTAAAGCGGCACGCCATTGCGCCCATGACGCTGTAGCTCCGCCGTAATGTTTGCATCTCTTCGGGTCCAGTCTGCGACCAGGGCCGTGGCATTGGCCTGGGAGAGAAGATCGTCAATTGCGGCCGAGTGCAGCACGCGGGCCTTGTTGGCCTGGCAGGAGATGCACCAGGCCGCGGTGAAGTCAACCAGAACCACTTTTCCCTGGGCTTGCAATTTCTGTGGAAGTCCGGGGGACCAGGCCTGCCATTGGGTCTTCAGGCGGGTGGGCGATCGAGCAGTGTCTGATTCGGTTGGGTTTGGATTAGGGCTTGCAATCGCCTGAGCGGGCGCCGTGGCCGAGGCCTTCGGATACAGCCACACCACGCAACCGGCACCCAGAACAATGAGCACCACCAGTGCACCTCTCGCGAGACCCGAGGGCGCGCTCGACTGGCCCAGAAGCGGGGCGCGTTGAAGTCGGCCCCATGCCCAGAGTGCAAGACCCAGGCCGACAGTGGCCATGAGCAGAGAGAGGGTGGGGTTGGACCCCTGCTGTTGATTGAAGACCCAGATGAGCCAGGCCACAGTAGCCAACATGGGGAATGCAAGAAACTGCTTGAAGCCTTCCATCCATGGGCCGGGCTTGGGCAGTCTTGCCACCGCAGCCGGCCACGAGCCCAAGATGAGATAGGGCGTTGCCAGTCCCAGACCCAGAAACGCGAAGACAGACATGGCTTGCCAAACCGGCGCTGTGGCCGCATAGCCCAAGGCACCACCCATGAAAGGTGCTGTGCAGGGAGAGGCGACTACAACCGCGAGCAGGCCAGACAAGAACGCACCTGCCTTGCCGGACCGATGGTCGAGTGCACCGAGTTGCGTGAGCCGGCTGCCGAACTCGAAGCCGCCCAGGAGGTTGATTGCAATGGCGCTAAAGAGAAGAGCGAGTCCCGCCACCACCCAAGGGTTCTGGAGCTGGAAGCCCCAGCCCACGGCCTCGCCGGCGGCCCGCAGGCCAACCAGGAGGCCCGCCAGCGCGAGCATGGCCACCAAGACGCCCGCCGTGAAGAGCAAGGCATGGACTCTTGCCACCGCAGCCGAGCTGCTGCTCTGGCTGAAAGACAAGACCTTCAATCCGATCACTGGAAACACGCAGGGCATGAGGTTGAGGATGAGCCCACCCAGCCATGCCAGGGCCATGGCCACTGCCACCGAGCCGATGGCGAGATTGGGCGGGGCGGGGTTTTCTTCCTCTGCAGTTCGGCCTGGAGAGACCAGTCCACTCGATGCAGGCGCAACGCCTTGCTTGAGAGTCCAACGAAGCGACTCGCTCTCTTGAACCCATACGGCGTTGAGGCGTCCGGATTTAGAGAGGGCCTCGATTGAGCGTCGAGAACTCTCTGCGAGCGGAATCTCAAGCCGCCAGCCCCCTGCGGTTTTGTGCAGGGCCTGCGCCGCTGCAGGCCAGACCAACTCCTCGGTCTCAACAAATAGGTAGCCGCCCTGGCGTCGCTCTGCGTCCCCGCGTCCCCAGACCAGCAACTTCTTCTCCTCTGGCAAGAAGGCAAAGCCCTGGCCCTCGTCGCTGGGCATTGGCAAGCGGCGCAACTGGGCCTCAAAGGCGGGCCATTGCTCGCTCGGCCTGGTTTCGTTGCCGGATTTGAGCAGTGGCAGCTCGATGCTCAACTCCGCATCCCCGGGAATACAGACGTCTTTGCAGACCAGCCAGTTGGCTGTTGCAATCAGTTCGACCAAGTTGCCCGCACCGACATCGGCGGGGATGTCGACTGTTTGAATGAGTAGGACCTCGCCTTCGAATCCATAACTCGCCAGGGGGCCCACTGGAATCCGCTGCGGGGCGGGCCATGCAATGGGCGAGGCCTGAAGGGCGGGGCCGGATGCCAAGCGCCACTCAATCGATGTGGGCAGTCCAGAGTCGCCGGGATTCTGCCAGTAGGTGTGCCAGTGGGGGTCGTGCCGAATGCGCAAGGCCATTCGGGCCTGCTGACCGGGGACAACGCCGTTCTGGGCCGAGAGCAGGGTGACCTCAACATGGTCGACCCGCAGTGGCCCAGGGGATGTGGAGATGGTCCTGGGACCCTCGGCAGACACCTCTTGCGTGAGTCGATTGAGAAGACCCGCACCAGCCGGGGGTGCAGTCTGGGCCCAGGCCACGCTGGCAAGGAGAAGGCCAGAGGCGGACAAAAGGGAGATGTGGAGTCGGCGAGCGGGGTTCATTCCTCAGGATTATCCCTGCCTCTCGTTGTAATATCCGCGACATGGTTGAGGAATTGCAGGCTCTTGAGGAGCGGTTCAAGTCACTTCAGAAGTTGGTGGAGCGACTCCGAGCCGAGAACCAGTCTTTGCGGGGGTCGCTTGCGAACTCCGAAGCGACTGCGGCCTCACTTCGCCGACAGATCGATCAGGCCAGCCAGCGCCTAGAGGCCATTCTCAATCAGAAGCCAGAAGAGGGGCGCCCATGACACGCAAGACGCCAGAGCAGTCGCGCAACTTGCCCGAGCAGGTCGAGGTCATCATCATGGATCGAAGCTATCGGCTCGCCTGCCCACCGGCCGACCAAGAGGTACTGATGGACTGTGTCTCTCTGGTGGATTACCGAATGCGACAGGTCAAGCAGGCCGGCAATCTGGTGGGCACCGACCGAATCGCCGTCATGGCGGCCCTGACGCTGGCTCGGGAGGTTCTTGCCGCCGGCAGTTATTCCGCGGGCCAAGATCTGGCCCCTGCGCGGGTCAAGATTCAGCAACTCATCTCGCTTGCTGATGAAATTTTGGTGCCGCAAGACAAGCTATTCGAATAGGGAGTTGGTCTTATGAGCCAAGCGCTTGCGGGGGTTCGCGTCCTCGATTTCACCCATGTTCAATCGGGCCCCACCTGTACACAACTGCTGGCTTGGTTTGGTGCCGACGTGATCAAGGTGGAGCGTCCCGGTGTTGGCGATGCGACCCGTGGTCAGTTGCGCGACATCCCCGGTGTCGACAGCCTCTACTTCACCATGCTTAACCACAACAAGCGCTCGGTCACCATCGATACCAAGCACAAGAAGGGCAAGGAGATTCTTGAGAAACTGATCAAGGCCTGCGATGTCATGGTGGAGAACTTCGCACCCGGTGCACTCGATCGAATGGGATTCACCTGGGAGCGAATACAAGAAATCAACCCTCGCATGGTGCTCGCTTCCATCAAAGGCTTCGGCCCTGGGCCCTACCAAGAGTGCAAGGTCTACGAGAACGTGGCGCAGTGCACCGGGGGCTCTGCCTCAACCACAGGATTCGATGATGGCCCGCCCGCGGTCACCGGCGCGCAGATTGGCGACAGCGGAACCGGCCTGCACCTCTGCCTGGGCATTGTGGTGGCCTTGTATCAGGCTCGCGAGACCGGGAAGGGCCAGAAGGTTTCGGCCCCGATGCAGGATGCTGTTCTTAATCTGTGCCGTGTGAAATTGCGAGACCAGCAGCGTTTGGACCGAACTGGCGTGATGAAGGAGTACCCCCAGTTTCCAGATGGCACATTCGGAGAGGCTGTGCCCCGAGCCGGCAACGCCTCGGGCGGCGGTCAACCGGGTTCCATCCTAAAGTGCAAAGGCTGGGAGACCGACCCCAATGCGTATATTTATTTCATTACTCAAGAGGCGGTCTGGGAGCCCATCTGCAACATCATTGGCAAGCCCGAGTGGATCACCGATCCAGAATACGCCACCGCACCTGTTCGACTTCCCAAGCTCAAGCAGATCTTCGAGGTCATTGAGCAGTGGACCATGACCAAGACCAAATTCGAGGCCATGGAGATTCTCAATAAGTTCGATATCCCCTGCGGGCCTATTCTCTCCATGAAGGAGATCGCCAACGAACCCTCTTTGCGAGAGACCGGGACCATCGTCGAAGTCGATCATCCCGAGCGCGGACCCTACCTCACTGTGGGCAACCCCATTAAGCTCTCGGAGAGCCCCACCATTGTGAAGCGCTCGCCTCTACTGGGTGAGCACACCCGAGAGGTTCTCCATCATCTGGGTTATTCCGAGGTCGAGATCGATCATATGGTCACTGAGAAGGTGGTCTGAGATCTCGGTGCTTGAGTGACACACTCGGAGTTCGTCGCGGCCTACAAGGCGGGCAGTCTGGAGGCGTACGTTCCGCCCGACCGAGCGGCCAGTTTCTTGACGACCCGAATGTGGCTTCCACTGATCCGCCTGCCCATTCTCGGCTCTGGTCTCGCCCTGGCACTCATCGGCTGGTACATCGTCGGCCTTCTGGTTTTCTTGTTCGGAATGTTCTTGCCACGCATGGTCAAGAAAAACGCCGTTGCAATCTTGATGTACCAGGCCCTTCAGGATGAGGAGAGCTACCACGATTTTCTGGCCGCTGGCGTCTTGCAACTTCCCGAGGAATGAGCCAGGCCCAAGCCGCCAAACCCGATGACCTGGGTCCATGGAATCCAGGTCTTCGCTCCGACATCCCCCGCCATTTTCTGCATCTCTCTACCATCTTCCGAGCCGAGAATGTCTCGACCCGCTTGGAAGAGGTGCTGGAACTTCGTGATTTAACCGGGCTTGAGTATCGCGAGCTCGTTTTGTTTAGACCTGCTCGTCTGATTCTTCACGAAGTCCTCATTCGCGTTACGGCGGATTGGGGCGTTCCAGCAGGCAATCGCGTGGAGGACCTTGGCCTGAATTTTCGAGCGATGGTCGATGCCATTTACGAGGCAGGGTTGCGTGCAGAGGAGGCCCGCATCGAAGCAGAGGTGGTCGCACTCTCCTCGGAGATTGATGCCATCCTTCAACGTGCATTGAGTGCGGTCAATGAGCAATCAGGGGCTGCTGATAAGGCCGAGGTCAGGTCTGCGGGTTTCTGGCAACGGCTGGGCCTCTTTGGCCGGTTGTCCCCCGAAGTCCGACCGGCAGTGGTGGCCGACAGTGGCTATTTGGAGCAGAGTTGGGGCGACGACGATGCCGCCCTTGCAAAATGGAATGCCATGCTCGATAAGGCGTCGACAGCATTGGAGCGGCAAACCCTCGCCTCTCTATTACGAGTCGTCGCGATTCTGCGGACCCGCCTGGGCGGCCTCGCGAGCCATGCCAATCTGCTGCGGCGTCTCGCCCATGGGTTGGCGCTCGAGCCTCTGGCCAGTCGCATGATTGGTGAGCGAGTGGGTGTGTTGGTTGACGCCCTTTCAACAGGATTGGGCTATCGACGCCTTCCCCCGCAGGCAGCGCCTATCGTGCTCAATACCAAAGGCGCCTCCGCCTCCGGGAAAAGCACGCTTCGCCTCAAGCAGCGTGAACTCGTTCAGCGGATGGGTGTGGATTGGGACGACTTTGCGCTGATCAGCCCCGACATTTGGCGCAAGTATCTTTTGGACTATGCGAGTCTCGAGGGCGAGGCGGCGCGGTATGCAGGCAGTTTCACGGGCCTCGAACTCGAAGCCATTGACCGAAAACTCGATCGCTACATGGCCAGTAAGGCGGAGCAGGGCAGGATGACCCATCTGCTGATCGATCGTTTTCGTTTCGACAGTTTCGCGGTGGATTCGAACGAGGCCGGCAGCAACCTACTTACCCGCTTCGGCAGTCGTATCTTTATGTTCTTCATGGTCACGCCTCCCGAGGAGACCGTGGTGCGCGCCTGGTATCGGGGTCTTGAGTTTGGACGCTTTAAATCTGTCGATGATCTGCTCTCTCATAATATTGAGGCGTATACCGGTATGCCAGAGTTGTTTTTCACTTGGGCATTGTCGGCGGAGCGTGAAGTCCAATACGAGTTTCTCGATAACTCGGTTCCAAAGGACCAGCGACCCAAGACCATCGCATTCGGACGCAATGGACGCCTATTTGTTCTCGATGTTCGGGCACTTGTAAATATCTCGCGCTACCGCCGCGTGCAGGTGCACGCAAAGTCCGCCGAGACGCTCTACCCCGATGCGATAGAGATGGCGGTGCAGGGCAATCTGCAGTTTTTGCAAGATTGCATTGAACGGATGCCGGAGGTGATGTTCCTCCGAAGCGATACGGGCAATCCTTACGCTCAATTCAAACGGGGGGTCCTTCACTGGCGCCACCCTGACTACAGTGGGCTGCCCATTGACCCAGAGACCCGCGAGGCACTCTGTCAGTGGATGGATGAGGGGGTCGCGAGATACGCAGCGGATGGCGCATCCTCCGCCGACCTTGCCGCTGCGGTGGAATGGCGGGCGGATCGCGAGTCCATGGAGATTGCCCAGCGCACACTCGGCGACTGGCTCGGTAGATACCCTAGCCTGAGAGTCAGTGACGCTCGACCGCCCCTTGGTTATCCCGAGGGTGGGCGGGGCTTTCTTGACGATGGTCAAGAAATAGGGGTCTCGCGCTCGCATCCCCATTGAAGAATGAATTATCCTTTTGGAACGCAGGGGAGAAGACTGCGCCTTATTAGAAACCCGGAGATCACAGGAGCAACAAATGTCAAGAAAGATAGTTCTCTCGACTGTTCGCAAGAGCATGGTCAAGTTTGCAATGGCAGCAGCAGTTGCCGCACCTTTTGGAGTCTCTGCCGCCTGGCAGCCAAGCAAGCCCGTGGAGTTTGTGATCCCCGCAGGAACCGGTGGTGGCGCAGACCAGATGGCCCGTTTTGTGCAAGGCATTGTGGTCAAGCACAACCTGATGAAGCAGCCGATTGTGATTTTGAATAAGGGTGGCGGCGCGGGTGCCGAGGGCTTCCTCTATATGAAGGGTGCCAAGGGCGACCCCCACAAAATCATCATCACCCTCTCGAACCTCTTCACAACCCCCATGGGCACGGGCACCCCTTTCAACTGGAAAGACCTCACCCCAGTCTCGATGCTCGCTCTGGACCAGTTCATTCTCTGGGTTCATGCAGATACTCCTTACAAGACTGCCAAGGAGTACTTGGATGATGTGAAGAAAGCCAACGGCGCCAAAAAGATGGCGGGAACGGGTGCCAAACAGGAAGACCAGATCATTACGGTGGCGATTGAGCAGTCCACCGGTGGCAAGTTCATCTACGTCCCCTTCGCGGGTGGTGGTGCCGTGGCCACCCAACTGGTGGGCAAGCATGTCGACTCAACAGTCAACAACCCCATCGAGGCAGTGGCCCAGTGGCGAGCCGGTGGTCTCAAGCCCTTGTGCATTTTTGATGCCAAGCGCAGTATCTACACCAAGAAGGTCACCATCAACCAGGCATGGTCGGATGTTCCCACCTGTAAAGAGGGTGGGCTCGATGTTCAGTACCAGATGCTGCGTGGAATCTTCACCACTCCTGGCGCAACCCAGGATCAAGTGAACTTCTACTTAGACCTCTTCAAGAAAGTTGCCGCCACTCCGGAATGGAAAGAGTTCATGGAGACCGGGGCCTTTAATCAGACCACCATGTCGGGTGCGGCCTACGTGAAGTGGCTCGAGCAGGCAGAAGCCACCCACAAGGACCTCATGACCAAGGCAGGATTTCTCTCGAAGTAATCACCGGCGAGAATGCTTGAATTCGCGGGCTTGGACCTCCGAGCCCGCGAGCTTCCAGGGGGGTCCCTGGGCTCTAGTCAATACGAATACAAGTCTGAGAAAGAGAAAGGGCTTGGCTTTCTCACGCCTATCAACAGCCTAGTTTCTGCTGTCTATTCAATGCATAGAAGGTTCTTGTATGGATGAAAACCAGTCAAAAGAGTCGAGTTCCAACGATGCCAGTCTGGTGTCGGTTCGGACCATGGAGATTGCCACCGCGATTGTGATTGCGATCGTTGCATTGGTTGTCATGTGGGATTCGAATCGCATCGGTGCTGGCTGGACCGACATGGGACCGGCCTCTGGATTCTTCCCCTTCTACGTCGGACTCTTTCTGCTCATTGCCTCTGCGGGGATTCTGCTCGTTGCCGTGTTCTCCGCCTCGGGCCGAGAGTCTGGCATCGAGCCCTTTGTAACAAAGGAGCAGATGAAACTCGTGATGCGCGTCTTTCTGCCGACCGTTGCCTACATCGGCCTGATGCAGTTCACGGGACTCTATGTTGCGCTTGTCATATACATCGCCGGCTTCATGTTGATCAATGGCGGCTATCGATTGGCCCAGACGATTCCGTATGCGGTGCTGGTTCCCGTGTTTTTCTTTGTCCTGTTTGAGATTTGGTTTTTGGTGCCGCTTCCAAAGGGTCCCATCGAGGCCATGTTGGGCTTCTAGCCCAGAAACGTCGATCAGAGGGGTCATGAATGGATGAAATCAATGCACTCTTAGGCGGCATGTCGGTGGCGCTCTCCCCGGTCAATATTGCCTTGATGTTCGCGGGCGTGTTTCTGGGGATTCTTATGGGGGTCCTGCCGGGATTGGGTGGGGCCAACGGAATTGCAATCCTACTGCCCATTACTTTTACGATGGATCCGGTCTCCGCCGTGATCATGCTCTCTTGTATCTACTGGGGTTCCCTCTTTGGTGGGGCCATCACTTCTATCCTCTTTAATATTCCTGGTGAGCCTTACTCCGTGGCAACCACATTCGATGGTTATCCCATGGCGAAAAAGGGGTTGGCCGGCGAGGCCCTAACGACCTCGTTTACTGCCTCCTTTATCGGTGCCCTTTTTGCGGTTCTACTGATTACATTTCTCGCGCCGATCATTGCAAGATATGCCCTGCGTTTCGGGCCGGCTGAGTTTTTTGCAATCATGGTGCTGACCTTTGCCACATTTATGAGCGTGGGCAAGGAGTCTCCGATCAAAGTCATTGCCTCGATGATGCTCGGTTTCGCCCTCGCTTCTGTGGGCATTGACATTGTGACCGGCCAGCTGCGCCTCACATTTGAGTCCACTGAACTCATGCGGGGCTTTGCCTTCTTGGTGGTTGTCATTGGTCTCTTCGGGCTGGGCGAGATTCTGGTCTCGATGGAGGAGGGTCTCAAGTTTCAGGGCGTCGAGGGAAAGATCGACGTTCGAGTCGTCCTCAAGACCTGGCGGATGCTTGGCAAGCACTGGGCGAACTTTGCTCGATCAATGGTCTTTGGCGCCGCACTCGGAATTGCGCCCGCTGGGGCCACTCCGGCATCTTTCGTGGGCTATGGAATGGCCAAGAAGTTCTCGAAGAACGGGGATAAATTTGGCACTGGCGAAATCGATGGATTGATTGGCCCCGAGACAGCCAATAATGCAGCGGGCACCGCGGCACTTCTGCCCATGCTCACCCTGGGCATTCCAGGGTCCCCAACCGCCGCGGTCTTGCTGGGGGGGCTGATGATTTGGGGCCTGCAGCCGGGGCCTCTGTTGTTTAAGGAACAGCCAGATTTTGTATGGGGTCTGATTGCCTCGATGTACCTCGGAAATCTGGCAGGCCTGATTGTCTGCCTTACGACCGTGCCCTTGTTTGCAGCCATTCTTCGGGTGCCCTTCACGATTGTTGCGCCGATCATTCTGGCGGCTTGCTCGGTCGGCGCGTACACCGTTTCGGGTGCGATGGGAGACGTTCTTTACATGCTGATATTCGGAGTGGTGGGCTATGTTTTCAAGAAGCTCAATTACCCCCTGGCGCCCATGGTTCTCGCCCTGGTCCTTGGCAATGGCGCTGAGAATGCATTCCGGCAAGCAATGCTCCTGTCTCAAGGCAGCGGCAGCATCTTCTTCTCGAATGGCATTGTCGGAACGATCATGAGTCTGGCGATTTTCATGGGCCTACTGCCCGTGATGAGTTGGGGATACCGAAAGATGTCGGCTGCCAAGCACGGCGCTTCGACGCCCGCTTAATTTCGTTTATTCACAGGATCAAGAGATGCCAGTCATTGCAATGAATCAGGAGATGGCCTCCCTCGGCAAGGATGTTGCCGAGGCCCTGGCCAGTGAGTTCAAACTCGAGGTGGCCAAGAACGAGGTGGTCGACCATGTGGCGGGCCACATTCCAATGCCATCGAGTCTGGTGCGCCGGGTGATTGAAGGCAAAGCGGGCTTCATCACCCGAATGACGACCGATGGCAAGGGCGTCTCCAACTACGTGTCTGAGGCAGTCTTTGAGCTCGCGACCAAGGGCAATGTGGTGATCCGCGGATGGGGTGCCACTTACCTGCTGCGTGAGATCCCACACATTCCTTGCATTCGCGTCTGCGCTCCCATGGAGCAGCGAATCGAATGGCTCAAGAAGCGCCTCAACACGGATGACGAGGATCTATGTCGCGAGGAACTTGAGCGAAGCGATGCGGCCCACATCAACAATATGCAGGCTCGTTTTGGGGTGACCTGGGGAGATCCAATGCTCTATGACGTGGTTCTCAACACGGCCCGGCTCTCTGTGGATGCCTGTGTTGGGCAGGTCAAGGCACTTCTTGCCCGTCCCGAGTTCAAGGAAACACCCGAATCCATCCAAAAGGTCAGGGACCTGTCACTGGCTGCGCATGTACGTGCGGCGCTGCGCCAAGACTTCGAGACCGCATCGGTCAATGTCATGATCGTTGCCTGCCAAGGGGCCGTCTTGCTCAAGGGCATGGTGGCCGACGACTCCGAGATCAAAGGGTCTGAGAGGGTGGCCAAGTCCGTCTCAGGTGTGAAGTCGGTGGCCATGGACCTCAAGGTTATTGGGGGGCGCCGCTAGCGGGGAGGCCGCAACATGGGTATCAAGTGGGTTCGTTTTGAGAAGTCCGGTGTGATTGGATTTGGTTGTCTCGAGGGCGATCAGATTCGCATTCACTCGGGCAATATGTTTGAGCATCCAAAGGCCACGGGAGAGACCGTGGCCGTATCGAGTGTTCGTTTAATTTGCCCGGTTGAGCCCACCAAGGTGGTGGCCTTGTGGAATAACTTTGCGCAGCTGAGCGCCAAGCTCAACCTCACCAAGCCGCCAGAGCCCCTCTATTTGTTGAAGGCGCCCAATAGTTTTAGTGATCCCGAGGCCCTCATTCCCAAGCCCGCTGCCGAGGGCAAGGTGGTTTTCGAAGGCGAGTTGGGTATTGTGATTGGCAAAAGAGCCAAGGCGGTTCCGGTTGCAGAGGCCGACAACTTCATTTTTGGCTTCACCATTGCAAACGACGTCACCCATTCCGACATTCTCTTTCGCGACAGCACCTTCCCTCAGTGGGTGCGTTCGAAGGGCTTTGATGGCTTCTTGCCCATGGGCCCCTGCATTGCCACCGGGCTCGACGCCAAGACGCTCACCGTAAAAACTGTCCTCAATGGGGACGTCCGTCAGGAGTACCCCATCGCTGACATGCACTACACCGTGCAGGAGTTGGTGGCCCTCATTTCGGCGGACATGACTCTTATGCCTGGAGATGTCATTGTTTGCGGAACTTCGGTTGGCGTGGGTTCCATGAAGCCTGGCAGTGATGTCTCGGTCGAGATCAATGGCATCGGAATTCTACGCAATCGCTTCGAGTAATCTCGCGGCGTTTCTACGCATAAGTCTGGGAGGGCAGAACAATGAAAATAGCGGTGATCGGTGCAGGTGCAATTGGCGGGCTGGTGGCATGCAAGCTCGCCCTGGCGGGTGACGATGTGACATGCATGGTGCGAGGAAAGAACCTTGAGGCGATTCGGGACAACGGCCTCAAGCTGATTATGGAAGATGGCACAGAGCACATCGCCAAGAATGTAAAGGCCTCGAACAATTACGACGAGGTAGGGCCCCAAGACATCGTTATTCTCTCGGTCAAAGCCCACCAGGTCGCCGATATCGCCGACGATCTCAAGAAGCTGCTCGGTCCGAAGACCGTTGTGGTGACCATGCAAAACGGCATTCCTTACTGGTACTTCACTAAGCATGGTGGCCCCTACGAGGGCACCCAGGTGAAGTCTGTGGACCCCACAGGCGATGCCATCAAGAAGATACCCGCCGACCATGTCTTGGGCTGTGTGGTCTATCCGGCATCAGAGTTGGTGGCGCCTGGTGTCATTCTTCATGTCGAGGGGCTGCGTTTCCCAGTGGGTGAGCTCGATGGAAGCATGAGTGAGCGCGCTCAGATGGTGTCGGACTGCTTCACGAGGGCTGGCTTTAAAAGCCCAGTGCTCGACAACATCCGCGCCGAGATCTGGCTCAAGCTCTGGGGCAACCTCACATTCAATCCAATCAGTGCCCTCTCGCACTCGACCCTCGAGGCCATTTGCCAGTACCCGCTCACGCGTCAATTGGCGGCCGACATGATGACCGAGGCGCAGACCATCGCCAACAAATTGGGCATCACCTTCCGAGTCAGCCTCGAGAAGCGCATTGAAGGTGCCGAGAAGGTGGGTGCCCACAAGACTTCGATGCTGCAAGACATTGAGGCGGGGCGCAGTGTGGAGATTGATGCCTTGGTGGGGGCGGTAGCAGAGCTGGGTCGGCTCACAGAAATTCCCACTCCGCATATCGACACCGTCTATGCATTGGTGAAGCTGCTTGAAAAGGTCACCCAGGAGCATCAGGGCTATGTCAAGATGCATTTCCTGAACTAAGGGGACACCCCATGCGCCGCCAACGAAATGCCCGAGTGATTGCCACCCTCGGCCCAGCCAGTTCGTCCCCCGAAATGATTCAGTCGCTTTACGAGGCAGGAGCGGATGTCTTTCGCTTTAATTTCAGCCATGGCACCCATGAAGACCACCGGGCCCGTTACGAGGCGGTGCGTGCTGTTGAGAAAAAGATGGGCCGCCCCATCGGGATTCTTGCGGACCTTCAGGGCCCCAAGCTTCGGGTGGGGGTCATGGCAGAGGGCAAGGCTGTGCTCGCCACCGGTGGTGAATTTACGCTCGACAACGACCCAACGCCGGGCGATTCCAGCCGCGTCCACTTGCCCCATCCGGAATTGTTTGTCGCGGTGGAGCCGGGCCAGTCTCTGTTGCTCGACGACGGAAAACTGCGACTCCAGGTACTGAGTAAATCGTCGACACAGATCAAGACAAAGGTCATCACGGGCGGACCACTCTCGGATCGCAAAGGCGTGAACGTGCCCGATGCAATTCTTCCCATTCCGGTGCTCACCGAGAAGGACCGTCGCGACCTGGATTTCGCTCTCTCGCTTGGTGTGGAGTGCGTGGCGCTCTCCTTCGTGCAACGTCCAGAAGACTTGCATGAGGCACGAAAGATCATCGGCGATCGGGCGCTGCTTATGACCAAGCTTGAGAAGCCCCAGGCCATGGACCACCTCGACGAAATCGTTCGCCTCTCCGACTTGGTGATGGTGGCCCGCGGCGATCTTGGAGTGGAACTCCCCCCGGAGCGGGTGCCGATTGCCTCCAAGCGAATTCTTCGTATGTGCAGAGAGCAAGGCAAACCAACGATTGTGGCCACCCAGATGCTCGAATCAATGATTTCCGCGCCCACGCCCACTCGGGCAGAGGCCTCTGATGTGGCCCATGCAATTTACGATGCGGCCGATGCCGTCATGCTCAGTGCCGAGTCGGCCAGCGGCCAATTCCCTGTTCAGGCGGTCTCAATGATGGACCGCATTATTCGAGAGGTGGAGTCCGACCCGCTCTATCGAACCCTCATCGATGCCCAGCCGCCCAAGGCGCTTCCCACTGCGGCCGATGCGATTTGTGCTGCCCTTCGTGGGGTCACCGAAGTGGTGGGCGCAACAACCACAGTGACTTACACCACCTCGGGTGCCACCAGCCTTCGCGCGGCACGGCAGCGGCCCACCGCCCCCATTCTCTGCATGACCCCAAGCCTTCAAACCGCACGCCGCATGGCCTTCGTCTGGGGCGTGCACGCCAAGATCGTTCCCGATGTGAGTTCGGTCGACGAGATGGTGGATGCCGCAAAGGCGATGTCGGTAGAGGAGGGCTTTGCCAAGGCCGGCGACAAGATCGCCATTACGGCGGGAATGCCATTTGGCAAGCCAGGCACCACCAATCTACTTCGGGTGGCTTCGGTCTAGCGCTGCCAAATCTTTATGGTCTTACATGGCTGGGCGGTGAATCTTTCCAGCCTGCTTGAGTCGGCTGAGTGTCTCTGAGGAAATATTGAGGTAACTCGCAAGCTCCTTCTGGGGGAGCTTGTCGACCAACTCCGGATGCTTCCTCAGAAACCGCTGCACGCGGCCTGGGGCATCGAGCAGATGCAGCGTGATGGTGTGGGCCATGATCTCACTCATGAGTGACATCACTTCGTAATTGAAGCTCGCCTTCAGCGGCGGAATTTTCTCCATGAACTCCACCCACTGCGGCAGCGCAAGCTTGGCGACTCGTGCCTTGGTCACAGCCACAATGCTGTAAGGGGTGGGTGTTTGCAATCTCCATGCTGCGTAACTGGTCTCCATGTCCCTGGGCTCGGTAAAGCGAAGGATCATTCGTTTGCCCTTGGGGTTGGCTACCACTCGCTTAAGAATGCCGTCGAGGAGAAAGTACTGCTCCATCTCCTTCACCCCTTGATGCAGAAGAAACTCTCCCTTTTGGCGATCGACAATCGAGAGTTGGGCCTCGAGGGCAGTCAGGTCTGTCTCGCCAAGGGCCTTGAGCACCATGTTCTGTCGAAGTTGAACCCGGATGATGTTTCGTTCCGGGTGGTTCGCGATGGTTGTCATATAAGCGTAAACCCGATATGGGAGAGGGGTCGAAAGCCCGCCAGGCGCCGAAAATTTCAAGAAAATTGACGCTTGTCAATGCCCTGCCACGGGAACAATTCCTATGATAGCGCTGTTGCTGGACATGGCGTCTGGCCCCGAACTCCCGAGTATTCCTGTTGATTGTGAGAACTGAGAGACCGTATGACAAACATTTCGGAAGTGAACAATATTTCCAGCGGTGTTGAACTCACCGATGGTTTTCATCTGGTCGTTGACGCTCTCAAGCTCAACGACATCGACACCATCTTCGGCCTTCCTGGCATCCCCATCACGGACCTCACCCGCATGGCCCAGGCCGAGGGAATGCGGGTGATTTCCTTCCGCCATGAACAGAATGCGGGCAATGCGGCGGCAATCGCAGGCTTTCTTACACAGAAGCCGGGCATCTGCCTCACCGTCTCTGCCCCTGGCTTTCTCAATGGCCTCACGGCGCTTGCAAATGCAACGACCAACTGCTTCCCCATGATTCTCATCAGCGGCTCGAGTGAGCGCGAGATCGTGGACCTTCAGCAGGGCGACTATGAAGAGATGGACCAGTTGGCCATCGCCAAGCCACTCTGTAAGGCCGCCTTCCGTGTTCTGCACGCAGAGGACATCGGAGTGGGCGTTGCACGCGCCATCCGCGCCGCTGTCTCGGGCCGGCCCGGTGGCGTCTACCTCGATCTGCCGGCGCGCCTCTTCTCGCAGACCATGGATGCCGCCGCTGGCAAGGCCTCACTCATCAAGGTGATCGATGCGGCGCCTCGCCAGATTCCCGCCAAAGACGCCGTGGACCGTGCCCTTGGGATTCTTAAGGCGGCCAAGAAGCCGCTGATTCTGCTTGGCAAAGGTGCGGCCTATGCGCAGGCAGACGCCGAGATCACTGCCCTCATTGAGAAGTCCGGTATTCCCTACCTGCCGATGTCCATGGCCAAGGGCGTTTTGCCCGACACCCACGACCTATCTGCGGCGGCTGCGCGCTCGTATGTCCTGGCCGAGGCCGACACCGTTCTACTGATTGGTGCGCGCCTGAACTGGCTGCTCTCGCACGGCAAGGGCAAGACCTGGGGGGGCAAGGATTCGAAGGAGTGGGGCAAAAAGAAATTCATTCAGATCGATATCGCTGCCACTGAAATGGATAGCAATGTGGCCATCGATGCGCCGCTGGTTGGCGACGTCTACTCATGTGTGCAGGCGTTGTTATCGGGGATGGGGGCCGGCTGGTCCAAGCCACCCGCAGACTGGATGAACGCCATCGAGGAGCGCAAGACAAAGAATCTATCCAAGATGCTAGAGACGCTCTCTCAAAATCCGCCGGTCATGAATTTCCACAGCGCCCTGGCCGTGGTGCGAGATATCGTTGAGGCAAACCCAGATGCCATTCTGGTCAATGAGGGGGCCAATGCCCTTGACTTCACCCGAAGCATCGTCAACATGTTCAAGCCTCGCAAGCGGCTGGATGTCGGCACCTGGGGCGTCATGGGCATTGGAATGGGCTTCTGTGTGGGTGCGGCCGTGGTCACTGGCAAGCCTGTGATCGCCATCGAGGGCGACAGTGCCTTCGGATTCAGCGGCATGGAGGTGGAGACCATCTGCCGTTACAACCTGCCGGTCTGCATCGTCATCTTCAACAACAACGGCGTCTATCGCGGCACCGATGTCAATCCCACTGGCGGACCCGATGTGGCGCCCACTGTGTTTGTGAAGGGTTCTCGTTACGACAAGATGATGGAGGCCTTCGGGGGTGTTGGATACAACGCGACCACGCCTGCCGAACTGAGAAAGGCCATGGAAGAGTCCATCCGATCGGGCAAGCCCACCCTGATTAATGCCGTAATCGATGAGACGGCTGGCACCGAGAGCGGACGCATCACCAGTCTGAACCCGGCCACCGCTGCCATCAAGAAAAATTAAGTCCACAAGCAACTTCAGACATCGCAACGAGGAGAGTAGAAATGTCCGGAATCAAGCCCCTAAAAGGCATCAAAGTCATCGACTTCACCCATGTGCAGGCTGGCCCTGCATGCACCCAGCTCATGGCCTGGTTCGGCGCAGACGTGATCAAAGTGGAGCGCCCTGGTTCGGGTGATGTCACCCGCACACAGCTGCGTGACATCCCTGAGGCCGATGCCCTCTATTTCACGATGCTCAACAGCAACAAGCGCTCGCTTACGCTCGACACCAAGACCCAGCAGGGCAAGGAAGTGCTCGAGAAGCTCATCAAAGAATCCGACGTTCTGGTGGAGAACTTCGCGCCCGGCGCACTCGATCGCATGGGCTTTACCTGGGAGCGTATTCAGGAGCTCAATCCCAAGATGATCGTGGCCTCGGTCAAAGGCTTCAGTGATGGCCACCACTACGAGGATCTCAAGGTCTACGAGAACGTGGCCCAGTGCGCCGGCGGTGCGGCCTCAACCACCGGCTGGTGGGATGGCCCCCCCACGGTGAGTGGTGCTGCGCTTGGCGATAGCAACACGGGCATGCACCTGGCCATCGGAATCCTCACAGCCATTATTGGTCGTCAGCAGACGGGCAAAGGCCAGCGGGTGTCTTGCTCCATGCAAGACGCGGTGCTCAATCTCTGCCGCGTGAAGTTGCGCGACCAGCAGCGACTCGACCGTCTTGGCTTCTTGGAAGAGTATCCCCAGTATCCCCACGGAAAGTTCAGCGATGTCGTTCCCCGTGGCGGCAATGCCGGTGGTGGCGGTCAGCCTGGGTGGGTCTTGAAGTGCAAGGGCTGGGAGACGGACCCCAATGCCTACATTTATTTCACCATCCAGGGCCATGCCTGGGAGCCCATCTGCCGTGCGCTCGGCAAGCCCGAGTGGATCGAAGATCCTGCCTACAACACACCCCGTGCGCGCCAAGACAAGATCTTCGATATCTTCGCCTTCATCGAGAACTGGCTCTCAGAGAAGACCAAGTACGAGGCCGTCGACATTCTTCGCAAGTTCGACATTCCCTGCTCACCGGTTCTCTCCATGAAAGAGATCGCTGCAGACCCATCGCTTCGGGCCAGTGGTTCGATTGTCGAGGTCGACCACAAGGTCTACGGCAAGTACCTCACGGTGGGCAGTCCCATCAAGTTCTCGGACCTGAAGCCCGAGATCACCGCGGCGCCCCTGCTTGGTGAGCACACCGATCAGGTGTTGGCCGAGTTGGGCTACTCGCAGGACCAGATCAAGTCTATGCACGAGGGCAAGGTTGTCTAAGCGTTTCTTGTTGTGATGTCTGAAGCCCCCGAGTCGTCGGGGGCGCTCGATTTTTGCCCCCGAAAGGGGGCTTTTTTCTCCGGGACAGTTGATGAACGATCTTGTGATTCCGATCAAAGTGGAGGGGCCGACCAAGCAGCGTCGCCGTGAGGCGCCAAAGGGCCGGGTCGTCGATCCTCAGGCCCTGGCGGAGGTGCAAGCCCTGCTCGGCAATGAATCGCGCGATGCCCAATATTTGATCGAGCACCTCCACAAACTACAGGACAAGTTTCATCACCTCTCTGCGCGTCATCTGGCTGCGCTGGCCAAGGAAATGCGACTCTCCCAGACCGAGGTCTATGAGGTCGCCAGTTTCTATCACCATTTCGATATCGTGAAGGAGGGGGACACGCCGCCGGCCGCGCTCACGGTTCGTGTCTGCGACGGACTCTCATGCGAGATGGCAGGTGCCCAGGCCCTGCTAGAGAAGCTGCCCAAGATTCTCGGGAAAGATGTGCGTGTGATTCACGCGCCCTGCATTGGACGGTGCGAGCAGGCCCCGGCCGCTGTGGTGCATCAGCATCCGGTTCCGAATGCAACGGTTGAGACCGTTGCTCTCGCAGTCAGGGACAAGAAGACCAGCCACATTCACAGCGGCCACATTGAGATGGCCGATTACATCGCCCAGGGCGGTTACGGCCTGCTCAAGGACTGCCATGGCGGGAAGCGCTCCATCGAGGACGTGATCAAGGCCATGGAAGACTCCGGACTTCGCGGCCTCGGTGGTGCCGGGTTTCCTGCGGGCCGCAAATGGCGCATTGTTCGCGATCAGGCCGCCCCCCGCCTGATGGCCGTGAACATCGACGAAGGCGAGCCAGGCACTTTCAAAGACCGCTACTACCTCGAGCAGGATCCCCACCGATTCCTCGAGGGAATGCTGATTGCCGCTTGGGCCGTGGGCATTGAGGCCATCTACATCTACCTTCGCGACGAATACCATGGCCTGCGTGCCATGCTTGAGAGGGAGCTCGCCAAGCTCAAGGCGAATTCTCCGATTTCCGAGTTGCCACTCATTGAGTTGCGACGCGGGGCAGGGGCGTACATCTGCGGGGAGGAGTCCGCGATGATCGAATCCATCGAGGGCAAGCGCGGAATGCCGCGGCTGCGCCCTCCCTATGTTGCCCAGGTGGGGCTATTTGGCCGCCCCACGCTCGAACACAACTTCGAGACCCTCTTCTGGGTTCGAGAGATTCTTGAGAAGGGTGGTGCCTGGTTTGCGTCCCATGGTCGAAATGGGCGCAAGGGCTTGCGTTCATTCTCAGTGTCGGGGCGGGTGAAGAAGCCTGGCGTGAAGCTCGCACCGGCCGGAATCACCATTCAAGAACTCATCGATGAGTTCTGCGGCGGCATGCTCGATGGACACCAGTTCTATGGGTACCTTCCAGGGGGTGCCTCGGGTGGAATACTGCCGGCGAGCATGAACGACATTCCATTGGATTTCGACACCCTGCAGCCCTATGGTTGTTTTATTGGATCGGCGGCCGTGGTGGTGCTCTCCAATCACGACACGGCAAAAGGGGCAGCACTCAACACCATGCGCTTCTTTCAAGACGAGTCTTGTGGCCAATGCACCCCGTGTCGAACGGGGACCGCGAAGGCGGTCCATATGCTCGAGCGCAATGAATGGGACACCGAAAAGCTCAACGACCTCTCCACGGTGATGCGCGATGCATCGATTTGTGGCCTGGGTCAGGCGGCCCCGAATCCCTTCGACTGTGTTGTTAAGTATTTCCCACATGAGTTGGGTGCAGGCAAAGGAGTGGGGAAATGAACGCAATTACCAAGGTCGAGACCGTGAACCTTGCCGCCACCGAGGTCAGCTTCAGCATCAATGGCAAAGAGGTCAAGGGCTTCTCTCACGAGACCATCCTGGATGTAGCCAAGAGAAACGGCGTGGCCATTCCCCACCTCTGCTACAAGGACGGCCTCGAGCCTGCGGGCAACTGCCGTGCCTGCATGGTCGAGATCGATGGCGAGCGAACGCTTGCACCCTCTTGCTGCCGCCATCCATCCAATAATATGAAGGTGACGACCAACAGCGATCGGGCAGAGAAGTCTCAGAAGATGGTTCTCGAACTGCTGCTCTCTGACATGCCGGAGGCCGACTACACCCGTCACAACGAGGTGGACTTCTGGGCCGAGAAACTCGGTGTGGGCAAGCCCCGCTTCGCGCCGCGCACCCAGGTGGTGGCCGACCACTCACACCCGGCCATTGCGGTCAATCTCGATGCCTGTATTCAATGCACTCGCTGTCTGCGGGCTTGTCGCGATGAGCAAGTCAACGATGTGATCGGTCTTGCATTCCGGGGTGAGCACGCCAAAATCGTCTTCGACATGGACGACCCCATGGGTGCATCCACCTGTGTGGCCTGTGGCGAGTGTGTTCAGGCCTGCCCCACCGGCGCCCTTATGCCCGCTCGCGATGTTGGGCTTACCGCACCCGACAAGAAAGTCGATTCAGTCTGCCCCTATTGCGGCGTGGGCTGTCAACTCACCTACAACATCAAAGACAACAAAATTTTATTTGTCGAGGGCCGAGACGGCCTGGCCAACCACAAGCGCCTCTGTGTGAAGGGGCGCTACGGATTCGACTACGCCCACCACCCGCAGCGCCTCACCAAGCCGCTGATTCGTCGCAAGGATGCGCCGCCGAAGTCGGGCGATTTCGCCATGGATCCAGACCGTGTCATGGAGGTCTTCCGTGAGGCAAGTTGGGAAGAGGCCCTGGAGTTCGCAGGTGGTGGCTTGAAGGGCATTCGAGATCAGCATGGCAAGCGGTCACTCGCTGGCTTTGGCTCGGCCAAGGGCAGCAACGAGGAGGCCTATCTCTTCCAGAAGTTGGTTCGAACTGGTTTCGGCTCCAATAACGTCGATCACTGCACGCGCCTCTGCCACGCCTCTTCGGTGGCGGCCCTGCTCGAGGGCCTGGGCTCGGGTGCCGTGTCGAACCCGGTTATGGACGTGACGCAGGCCGAGGTCGTGATCATCATTGGCGCCAATCCCACGGTGAACCATCCCGTGGCTGCGACATGGATGAAGAATGCTGCCAAGAATGGCACCAAGTTCATCATCATGGATCCACGCAAGACAGATCTCGCGCGCTATGCCTATCGGTTCCTGCAGTTCGAGGCCGACACCGATGTGGCCCTGCTCAACGCCATGATGAACGTGATTGTCACCGAGGGCCTCGTCGACAAGGACTTCATTGCGAGCCGAACGATTGGCTACGAGGAACTCGAGAAGAACGTTCGCGAGTTCAGCCCAGAGCGCATGGCGCCCATCTGTGGAATCGATGCCGAGACCATCCGCCATGTTGCCAGGCTCTACGCCACCTCAAAGGGCTCCATGATTCTCTGGGGCATGGGTGTCTCTCAGCATGTGCACGGCACCGACAACGCCCGTTGTCTAATTGCGCTCTCACTGATGACCGGTCAGATTGGCAAGCCGGGTTCAGGGCTGCATCCCTTGCGTGGCCAAAACAATGTCCAGGGCGCATCCGATGCCGGCCTGATTCCCATGGTCTACCCCGACTACCAGAAGGTGGCAGATCCCAAAGTGCGCGAGCGTTTCGCCAAGGCCTGGGGCGTTCCAGTGGAGTCGCTCGATGACAAGCCCGGCCTCACGGTGGTCGAGGTCATGCAGGCCATCGACCGAGGCGAAATTCGTGGCATGTATGTGCAGGGTGAGAACCCGGCCATGTCCGATCCCGATGCCAACCATGCGCGGCACAGTCTCGCCTCACTCGAGCACCTGGTGGTGCAGGACATCTTCCTCACCGAGACCGCTTACTTGGCCGATGTCATCCTGCCAGCGAGTGCCTTTCCCGAGAAGACTGGCACCTTCACCAATACGGACCGACTGGTGCAACTTGGCCGCCAGGCCATTGACCCGCCGGGCGATGCGCGGCAAGACCTCTTCGTTATTCAAGACATTGCACGCAAGCTTGGACTGGCCTGGAATTATTCGCATGTCTCTGAAGTCTTTGATGAGATGCGCCACACCATGCCGAGCATTGGTGGAATGACCTGGGAGCGGCTCGAGCGCGAGCATGCGGTGACCTACCCGTGCGTGAAAGAGGGCGATCCCGGTGACCGCGTCATTTTCACTGAAGGCTTCCCCACCGAGACGGGCAAGGCCCGTTTTGTTCCAGCCGACATCATCCCTGCCAATGAGCGCCCCGATGACGATTACCCCATGGTGCTCATCACGGGACGTCAACTCGAGCACTGGCACACAGGCAGCATGACGCGCCGGGCCACGGTGCTCGATGCCATTGAGCCCGATCCAGTGGCCATGGTTCATCCCTTGGATCTCGAGACCATTGGTGCCAAGCCCGGTGATGTCATTACGCTCGAATCTCGGCGTGGCAAGGTCAGCCTCTATGCGCGTGCAGATGAAGGATCGCCCCGGGGGGCTGTTTTCGTGCCCTTCTGCTACTACGAGGCGGCCATTAATCGACTCACCAACTCGGCCCTCGACCCCTTTGGGAAGATCCCCGAGTTCAAGTACTGCGCCATCCGCATTCAGTCGGGGGGAGAACCCCCCAAGCAGGTCAGTTATGGCGGGGGTCAGATCCTCGAGGGCGTATTGGAGCGCTTCAAAGCCCGCTCTTGAAAACCAGTTGGGGAGTCCCCATCTACTGAGGAGAACGATTTTCAGAAGAGGGATTCCCCATGAATCAAAAATCAGCGGAGTCGAGCAAGCCCGAGGGCCCAGCCGATTCGCAGGGGGCCGCAGAGGCCAGAGTGGATATCGCGGCCGACTCGCCTTCGGGCGAGGCGGGCACGGTCGACTCCAGCGTGCCGGCATCGGACCAGCCCGAGGCCAGCGCTTCTGCCGAGGCGTCGGCAGGCACCAGCCTTGAATCACTGGCCGCACGCATTGCCGAGTTAGAGGACCAGCGCATCCGACAGGCGGCAGAGATCGAGAATATGCGGCGCCGGCACAGTCAGGAATTGGGCAATGCCAGCAAATTTGCCATTGAGTCGTTTGCCGAGGCACTGCTTCCAGTGGCCGACAGCTTGGAGATGGCGCTATCGGTCCAGGGCCAGACCCAGGAGGGGCTCCAGAGTGGGGTGGAACTCACGCTGCGCCAACTCCAGCAGGCCTTTGAGCGGGGCCGAATGACCCTACTCAATCCCGTTGGGGAGAAGTTCGACCCCAATCGCCAGCAGGCCGTCTCGATGGTCGATGGTGCCGCATCGGATCCCCCGGTGGCCTCTGGCCACGTTGTGGCAGTCATGCAGAAGGGCTACCTCATTGGTGAGCGGGTACTTCGTCCCGCCTTAGTGGTTGTGGCCTCTTGAAATCCCAGGAAATACCCCCACTTTAAAAAGCATTCACGGGCCTCGAGCGCCCTTTTTGAGAGGAATTAAACATGGCAAAGATCATTGGTATTGACTTGGGAACCACCAACTCCTGTGTGGCGGTGATGGAGGCGGGCCAACCCAAAGTCATCGAGAACAGCGAGGGCGCAAGAACAACCCCCTCGATCATCGCCTACATGGACGACGGCGAGATTCTGGTGGGCGCGCCTGCCAAGCGGCAGGCGGTGACCAACCCGAAGAACACCCTCTATGCGGTCAAGCGCCTCATCGGCCGGAAGTTTCAAGACAAAGAGGTTCAGAAAGACATTGACCTCATGCCTTTTGAAATCACCAAGGCCGAAAATGGCGATGCCTGGGTAACCGTTCGGGACAAGCGCCTGGCACCCCCGCAGGTCTCGGCTGAAGTGCTTCGCAAGATGAAGAAGACGGCCGAGGATTACCTGGGCCAAGAAGTGACCGAGGCCGTGATTACTGTGCCCGCCTATTTCAACGATGCCCAACGGCAGGCCACGAAAGATGCCGGACGAATTGCCGGGCTCGACGTCAAGCGAATCATCAATGAGCCCACCGCCGCAGCACTTGCCTTCGGGCTGGACAAGGCCGCTGGCAAAGACCGCAAGGTGGCGGTCTACGACCTCGGTGGTGGTACTTTCGATGTCTCGATTATTGAGATCGCCGCTGTCGATGGTGAGAAGCAGTTCGAGGTTCTCTCGACCAATGGAGACACCTTCTTGGGCGGTGAGGACTTTGACCAGCGCATCATCGACCACATCATCGACGAGTTCAAAAAGACCAATGGTGTGGATCTCTCCAAGGACCCCATTGCCCTTCAGCGAATCAAGGCCGCTGCGGAGCGGGCAAAGATCGAGCTCTCCTCGAGCCAGCAGAGCGAGCTCAATGAGCCCTACATTGCCATGGCCAATGGTGCGCCGGTCCACCTCACATTCAAACTCACGCGGGCCAAACTCGAGTCCCTTGTTGATGATCTGATCAGCGGAACCATCGAGCCTTGCAAGATTGCGCTCAAGGATGCGGGTGTCTCTGCCTCAGATATTGATGACGTGATTCTGGTGGGCGGTATGACCCGCATGCCGAAGGTGCAAGATGCCGTGAAGAATTTCTTCGGCAAAGAGCCTCGCAAGGATGTGAATCCCGACGAGGCCGTGGCGGTGGGCGCCGCTATTCAGGGTGCAGTGCTGGCAGGTGATCGCAAAGATGTTCTGCTGCTCGATGTGACACCTCTGTCCTTGGGCATCGAGACCCTGGGCGGCGTGATGACCAAGATGATCCACAAGAACACCACCATCCCAACGAAGTTCTCGCAGGTCTTCTCGACGGCCGATGACAATCAGCCAGCGGTGACGATCAAGGTCTATCAAGGCGAGCGCGAGATTGCCAATGCCAACAAGATGCTCGGGGAGTTCAACCTCGAGGGCATTCCACCCTCGCCCCGCGGAACGCCTCAGATTGAAGTGACTTTCGACATTGATGCCAACGGCATCCTGCATGTCTCGGCGAAGGACAAGGCCACCGGCAAGGAGAACAAGATCACCATCAAAGCCAACTCGGGCCTCTCCGAGGAGGAGATTGCTAAGATGGTTGCAGACGCGGAGGCCAATGCAGCCGACGACAAGAAGCGTATTGAACTGGTGCAGGCCCGCAATACGGGTGAGGCCATGGTTCATTCGGTGAAGAAGTCGCTTGAGGAGCATGCCGACAAGGTCGATGCCGATGAGAAGGCAAAGATCGAGGAGGCGGTGAAGGAACTTGAGGCCGTGCTGCAGTCCGAAGACAAAGAGGCCATCGAGGCGAAGACGGACAACTTGATGAAGGCATCTCAGAAGTTGGGTGAGAAGGTCTACGCCGATGCACAGGCGGCTGCTGCAGGGGCCGGTGGTGCGGCGGCCGGCGGCGCTGCAGCTGCGGGTGGCAAGGCCGACGACGTCGTCGATGCCGAGTTCAAGGAGGTGAAGCGCGACTAAGCTCTGACCAGCTTGTCGACGCGGTTTTATGGCCAAACGCGACTACTACGACGTTCTCGGGGTACCGAAAAATGCCTCGGACGATGACTTAAAAAAGGCCTATCGAAAGCTGGCGATGAAGTTCCACCCGGATCGCAATCCGGGTGATGCCAGCGCGGAGGAGAAATTCAAAGAGGTCAAAGAGGCCTACGAGATGCTCTCGGACGCAGAGAAGCGGGCGGCCTATGATCGTTTTGGCCATGTGGGGGTGGATCCCAATGCGGGCGGCGGCCAAGATTTTGGTGGGTTCGCAGACGCCTTTGGTGACATCTTTGGTGACATTTTTGGCGGCGCCAACCGCGGGGGCAGGGGCGGCGGTGGGCGCTCGAACGTCTATCGCGGCAGTGACCTGCGCTACTCAATGGAGGTCACCCTTGAGCAGGCGGCAGCGGGCCACACCACCGAGATTCGCATTCCCAGTTGGGAGGGGTGCACCACCTGCAGTGGCACCGGTGCCAAGCCAGGCACGTCATCGGAAACCTGCAAGACCTGCGGTGGCCAGGGCCAGGTGCGCATGCAGCAGGGCTTCTTCTCCATTCAGCAGACTTGCCCGACCTGTCATGGCTCGGGAAAGACCATCCCCAACCCCTGCACCGCCTGCGATGGTGTCGGGCGTGTTCGCAAGCAGAAAACCCTTGAGGTCAAAATCCCCGCGGGAATCGATGACGGAATGCGGATTCGCTCAGCCGGAAACGGTGAGCCTGGTGTGAACGGCGGCCCTCCGGGCGATCTCTATGTCGAGATCTCGGTCAAGCAGCATCGGGTCTTTCAGCGCGAGGCCGACGACCTTCATTGCGAGGTCCCTGTGAGCTTTGCCCGCGCGGCCTTGGGTGGGAATGTTGATGTCCCCACACTCAATGGAAAGGCGAGTTTTGAACTCCCCGAGGGCACTCAGACCGGGAAGACTTTTCGCTTGCGAGGCAAAGGCATCAAGAACGTTCGAACAAGTCTCGCGGGGGATCTCTACTGCCACGTACTGGTGGAGACGCCGGTGAAACTCTCTGAAAAACAGAAGGAATTGCTCGAAGCCTTTGAGGCCTCTCTCGAGGAGGGCGGCGATCGCCACAGCCCCCAAAGCAAGGGCTGGATGGACAAGGTTCGCGAGTTCTTTAACTGATGTTCAGTTTAGAACCAATGGGGTGGGCGATTCTCATCGCCTCCGCATTGGTGATGGTCAGTGTCTTGGCTGGACTCGTCGCCTCGCGCACCGGCCTGCCCCTTCTACTTATCTTCTTGGTCATTGGAATGCTCGCGGGCGAGAACGGGCCCGGTGGCATTGCCTTCGATGACCATCGCCTGGCCTTCTGGTTTGGCAATGTGGCCTTGGCGGTCATTCTCTTGGACGGTGGGCTGCGAACCCAGATGAGCACGTTCCGTGTGGCCCTCAAGCCATCGCTGGTTCTTGCCACCCTTGGGGTTGTTCTCTCGTGCGTGATTCTGGCCGCACTCTTGCACTGGTTGACTCCGCTGAGCTGGCCACATGCATTGCTGATTGGTGCGATTGTTTCCTCCACCGATGCAGCCGCGGTCTTCTCGTTGTTGGGCAGCGCAGGCATCCGCCTCAATGAACGCATCTCCGCCACTCTGGAGATTGAGTCCGGCTTGAATGATCCGATGGCAGTCTTTCTAACCCTAGTGGCGATTGGTTTCGTGGCCAGCGGTATGGGGAGCTTTGGTCTTGGTGATTTCGCCATGGCCCTGGTTCAGCAGGCGGGCCTGGGATGGCTGGTGGCCTATGGCGGCTACTTTGCATTCGCCAAGATGCTCAAGTGGCTCAAGGCCGAATCTGCACACAACCCGGGGCTGGGTGCCATTCTCTTGGTGGCGGGGGGTCTGGTTCTCTATGGTGCCTCCACGGCCTTTGGCGGTTCGGGCTTCCTTACGGTCTATCTCTTTGGACTCTTCTTTGGCAATCGCCGCTCGCGCTATGTGAGGACAGTCATCCCCGCGATGGATGGACTGGCTTGGCTGTCTCAGGCCTGTATGTTTCTGTTGCTGGGACTACTTGCAACGCCGGCACGATTTCTCGACAACCTCGGGGTGGGCATTGCCGCCGCGTTCGTATTGATGTTCATCGCCCGACCGCTTGCGGTTTGGATTAGCCTGCTGCCATTTCGCTTTGGGTGGAAAGAGGCCACTCTGATCTCATGGGTGGGCCTGCGTGGGGCGGTCCCCATCATTCTTGCCATCTTTCCCATCATGGCGGGCGTGGACCCAGATCGCACCATGATGCATCTGGCGCTGATGGTGGTCATTGCGTCTCTGGTATTTCAAGGCTGGAGCCTGGGTTATGTGGCCAAGCGCCTAGATCTGTTGTTGCCCGATCAGGCCGACCCCGTTGCCAAACGCAAGGCCTTTGGTGACTTTGGCCTCTTGGGAAGTGCGGTCATGCGTGATGTTGCAGATTTCTACGGCTTATCGATACAAGAGCATGAGTTCGATCTCACTCTCTCCGAGTGGACCCAGCAGCATCTTGGAAAGCCGGCAGTGATCGGCGATCAGGTGCATCAGAGCGGACTCTGCTTTACTGTCACAGCCCTCGACAAGTCGGGGGGCATTGAGCGCGTGGGCATCAAGGCCGATGAACCCAAGCCGATGGCATCCTAGATCCCAAGGACCTGCGGCCCCGGGAGCGATCTAACGGTTCGCTCTAGCGGTACGATCTATTTGCGTGGGTCAAGCCGCAGCAACTTGCCGTTGTTGTCGTCGGTCAGTAGATAAATCAAGCCATCGGGGCCCACTCGGACATCCCGAATTCGCCCATGTTGTCCAACCATTAACCGCTCCTCGGCAACGATTCGATTGTCTTGGTGCTCGAGCCGAATCAAGGCCTGTGAGCGAAGACCTCCCACAAAGAGGCTGTTGCTCCACCCGGGGTAGCGATTGCCCGAATAGAAGGCCATTCCAGAGGGAGCGATCGAGGGCACCCAGATGTGAATCGGCTGCACCATTCCTGCCTTCTGGCTGCCTTCACCGATCTTGGTGCCCGTGACGTAGTTCACACCATAGGTGATCGTGGGCCACCCGTAATTGCGGCCGGCGCGAATAATATTGATCTCGTCTCCGCCCTGCGGCCCATGCTCATGGGCCCAGATCGCGCCGGTGGCGGGGTGAACGGCCGCGCCCTGTATGTTTCGGTTGCCACGGCTAAAGACTTCTGGCGGCACCGATCCACTGCCAACAAAGGGGTTGCTGCTTGGAATTCGACCATCGTCGTGGAGGCGGATGACCGAGCCGGCATGGTCGTTGTCTCTCTGGGCACGGTCCTCGTCGCCTCGGTCTCCGAGCGTGAGGTAGAGAAACCCGTCCCGATCAAAAACAACGCGGCCGCCAAAGTGTCGACCGCCCCGTGATTTCGGCTGCATGGAAAAAAGGGTCTCCATCTCGATCAGCCGATGCCCATCGAGCTTTGCACGAACCAGGGCTGTGCCTGAAGACGATAGCCTTCCGCCCAGTTGCCCTTCGCTAAAGGAGAGATAGACCCAGCCATTTCTGCTGAAACCGGGATGCACAGCCACATCGAATAGACCGCCTTGTCCATCCACTTCGATATTCTTTGGCAGCCCCTCGATTGGGCGTGGGTCGAGGCGAAAGTCCTTTGAGACACGACGAAGCCGCCCCTCCCGCTCGGTGACGAGCATCTCTCCATTGGGCAGCCATGCCATGGACCAGGGGTGCTCGAGGCCAGAGAGCAGTTCGCGAACCTGGAATGCTTGTGTCTTGGTCTCGGATCGAATCAGGAGTTTGGATTGACTGGGTAGCTGCATCTCTGCCTCTGTGAGCACGACGGCCGTGCGTTGCTGGGCCTGAACGGAACCCGCACTGGCCATAGCCAGAATAATCAAATGAGAGGGTCGCATGGGTCTGAGAGGATGAGGGGTGGGGGATGAGGATGAATCGCCGATGGCATTAAGATCTCACAATAATGTTTAAAAAGTCGGAGCAACCACATGGACAATTCCCTTGAAAATTTCATTGCGACATTGACCGAGGCCGTAGAGGGCGACACCACCGAGTCGGTTGTTGTTGGCAAGGCCCGAGAGGCACTGGCCAAACTCCTCGCAGAGCAAGATTGGCTCGATCCAATCTACCAAGAACCCGGTGACCCTTATTACCGACAGTATCTTCTCTACCGAGACCCACTCGATCGTTTTTCAGTCCAGAGTTTTGTCTGGGGTCCGGGCCAGTCCACACCGGTTCACGACCACACGGTCTGGGGCCTGGTGGGGGTCTATCAGGGTGCCGAGAAATGCCAACGCTACAGACGTTTGGCCTCGGGTGAAGTGATTCCCGACGGCGACGAGCAGATTCTTGTAGCCGGTCAGATTGACTACGTCTCACCCTTGGTGGGTGACATCCACACCGTGCGCAATGCCCACGACGATCGCGTGAGCATCAGTATCCATGTCTATGGCGCAGACATCGGAAAAGTGGAGCGCCATGTCTTCGATCTGAAGACAGGCGCGGTCAAGCCCTTTGTATCGGGCTACTCCACGCCCCGAGCGCTTTCTTAATCTGCTCCAGGGCGTTTGGATCTTCCAGGGTTGTCATGTCACCGGGGTCGCGCCCCTCGGCCAGGGCCTGCATGGCACGACGAAGGAGTTTGCCCGATCGGGTCTTTGGCAATAAGTTAACGAAGTGGACCCGTGCGGGGCGACCAATGGCGCCCAACTCTTTGTCCACCGTGGCCATGATGGCCTTCTCTTCGGCCGCGCGGCCTGATTCATCGGCGGTCTTGCTCGTGTCTTTCAAGACAGCAAAGGCCACGGGAACTTGGCCCTTGAGCGAGTCGGCCACACCCACCACGGCCACCTCGGCCACGTTGCTATGGGCCTGAATGGCCTCTTCGATTTCGCGCGTGCCCAGGCGGTGGCCCGCCACGTTAATGACATCGTCGGTGCGGCCCAGAATGAATAGATAGCCATCCTTATCGCAGGTGGCATAGTCGAAGGTGGAGTACATCAGGGCACCGGGCACCGCAGAGAAATAGGTCTTCACGAAGCGGTCGTCATCGCCCCAGACGGTCTGCAGACATCCCGGCGGAAGGGGCGGCGCAATGCAGAGCATGCCTTTTTCATCCGCAGCCACCTCTTTGAAACTTGCCTCATCAATGAGTCGAACGTCATAGCCATAGACTGGAAAGCTTGGGCTGCCAAACCTTGTCTCGGTGACATCGATGCCATGCTGGGCCGACAAAATCGGCCAGCCGGTCTCGGTCTGCCAATAGTTGTCGATGATCTTCACACCACCGAGCGCATCGGAAATCCAACGTGCGGTGGGCTCGTCGAGGGGCTCGCCAGCCAGAAAGAGTCGGCGCAACTTGCTGGTGTTGTGTCGCGTCATAAAGCTTGGGTCTTGCTTCTTGAGCACGCGGGCAGCAGTGGGTGAGGAGAACATGGTGGTGACTTCATGCTTCTCGACAATCGACCACCAGACCGCTGGGTCGGGACGAATGGGCAGGCCCTCATAGACCACCGTGGTGGAGCCATTGATCAGTGGCGCATAGACAATATAGGAGTGGCCCACCACCCAGCCGATGTCGGAGGTGGTGAACATCGCTTCCCCCGGTTTGCAGTCGTAGATGTGGCGCATGGAGGCGGCCAGTGCAACGGCATACCCACCGGTGTCGCGCTGCACGCCCTTGGGCTTTCCAGTGGTGCCCGAGGTGTAGAGGATGTAACTGGGGTCGGTGGACAGCAGGGGCTCGCAGGGCACAGTGGCCTTCGCATACTGCGCACGCAGGGGGCCGTATTCGACATCGCGACCAGCCACCAGGTCGAGTGGTGCCAGCCCACGGTTGACCAATAAGACCTTGCTGGGCGGTGTCTTGGAGAGGCGGCAGGCCTCATCGACCAAGTGCTTGTAGGGCACCTCTTTCCCACCGCGCATGCCTGCATCCGATGAGACCATGAGCACGGGGGTGGCGTCGTCAATTCGAGCGGCAAGTGACGGGGCGGCGAAGCCGCCGAAGACCACCGAGTGAATGGCTCCAATTCGGGCGCAGGCGAGCATCGCGAAAATGGCCTCTGCAATCATTGGCATATAGATGAGCACCCTCGAGCCTTTGACCACGCCAAGAGACTGCATGGCCGCAGCCATGGTCTGCACCTCTTGGTGCAATTCTGCAAAGGTGTAGATCCGTTCCTCGTTGGTTTCGGTAGAGATGTAAACCAGGGCCTTCTGGCTTGCACGGTCTTTGAGATGCCGATCGACCGCGTTGTGGCAGAGGTTGGTTTTTCCGCCCACGTACCAACGGGCGAAGGGTGGCTTGGAGAAATCCAAGACCTGGCTCGGCTTCTCGAACCAGTCGATCAGGGCCGCCTGCCCACCCCAGAATGCCTCGCGCGATTGAATCGACTGCGCGTGGACCCCCGCCAGCTTTGTATTTGCGTATGCCACTGCCATGGTTGTCTCCTTGCCCTATTTGTTGTTCACCAAATGGCTGGGCTGCTCATTGGGCGATACAATTTAAATCTGTTCCACGGGTACGAAGACCCATCCCTCCATTAAAACGCGGGCACTCCGACTCATGATGGCCTTGGTAATTGTCCACTCGCCATCCTTCTGTTGCGCCTGGGCACCGACCCGAAGTGTTCCCGATGGATGGCCGAATCGAACCGCATCACGGGGTTTCCCACCAGCGGCCTGGTTGACCAGGGTGCCGGGAATGGCCGCAGCAGCGCCGATGGCCACAGCAGCTGTTCCCATCATGGCATGGTGAAGCTTGCCCATGGAGAGAGCCCGAACAAGGAGGTCAACATCTGAGGCGGCCACAGACTTCCCACTCGATGCGGTGTAGGAGGCGGGTTTGGCCACGAATGCAATCTTTGGTGTGTGCTGCCGACCACTGGCCTGCTCGGGACTTTTAATCAAGCCCATTCGCACGGCCCCATGGGCTCGAATCTTCTCGAAGAAGGCCAGTGCCTCCGGGCTGCCATTGATCGCATCTTGCAGCTCCGCACCGGTATAACCAATGGCCTGGGCCTCCACAAAAATAGTGGGGATGCCTGCGTTGATCATGGTGGCCTGCAGGGTGCCGATGCCCGGCACCTCGAGGGCATCGATGAGATTGCCGGTCGGGAACATGGCACCTTCCGCGCCTTCCTCTTCGGCCGCTGGATCAATGAACTCGAGCTGAACTTCGGCGGCCGGGAAGGTCACCCCGTCGAGATCGAAGTCACCCGACTCTTGGACTTGGCCATTGACCATGGGAACATGGGCGACGATGGTCTTCTGGATATTGGCCTGCCAGATTCGTATGATGGCCATCCCATTCTGAGGAATGCGGCTGGCATCGATGAGGCCCTTGCGAATGGCGAAGGGGCCCACAGCAGCAGAGAGGTTCCCGCAGTTGCCGCTCCAGTCAACGAAGGCAAAGTCGATGGAGACTTGTCCGAAGAGGTAGTCGACATCATGGTCGGCTCTGCTGCTCTTGGAGAGGATGACGGTCTTGCTCGTGCTTGAGGTGGCACCGCCCATGCCATCGATCTGCTTGGCATAGGGGTCGGGGCTTCCGATGACACGCAGCAGGAGCTTGTCTCTTGCCGGCCCGGGGCTGCGAGCAAAATCGGGCAGCTCATCGAGGCTGAAGAAAACGCCCTTGCTGGTGCCACCCCGCATATAGGTGGCGGGAATGCGAAGCTGCTGGGCGAATGTCTGCGCCATGTTCAGGCAGCCTTGGCCTCGAGAAAGTCTTGCGCAAATCGCTGTAAGACACCGCCGGCCTCGTAAATGGAGACCTCCTCGGCCGTATCGAGTCGGCAGCGAACGGGAACCTTCACCGACTCGCCGTTGCGGCGATGAATGACGAGCGTGAGTTCGGCCCGCGGTCGTCGATCGCCGATGACATCGAAGGTCTCGGTGCCATCGATGCCCAATGTCTGCCGTGTGGTGCCTGTCATGAACTCCAGGGGCAGCACGCCCATGCCCACCAGATTGGTGCGGTGAATCCGCTCGAAGCCCTCGGCCACGATGGCCTCGACGCCGGCGAGCCGAACCCCTTTGGCCGCCCAGTCTCGCGATGAGCCCTGGCCGTAGTCAGCACCCGCAATAATGATGAGTGGCTGGCGTCGATTCATATAGGTCTCAATGGCCTCCCACATGCGCATTACCTTGCCCTCGGGCTCCACACGGGCCAGCGAACCTTGCTCGACCTTGCCATCGACCACGACCATCTCATTGATGAGTTTTGGATTGGCGAAGGTGGCCCGCTGCGCGGTGAGGTGATCACCTCGGTGGGTCGCGTAGGAGTTGAAGTCTTCCTCGGGCAGGCCCATCTTGGAGAGGTATTCACCGGCCGCACTGTCGGCCATGATGGCGTTGCTCGGGGAGAGGTGGTCGGTGGTGATGTTGTCACCCAGCACCGCGAGTGGTCGCATGCCTTTCAGGCCTCGCTCACCCGCAAGCGCGCCTTCCCAGTAGGGGGGGCGACGAATATAGGTGCTCTGCGGACGCCAGTCATAGAGGGGGCTGGTCTTCTGCGTTTGGGTCTCCACGCGAAGCTTGAACATGGGTTCATAGACCTCACGGAATTGCTCGGGTCGAACCGCCTTGGCAACGATTGAATCAATCTCCTCATCGGAGGGCCAGAGGTCATGGAGGCGAATGAGATTGCCCTTTGCATCGGTGCCGAAGGAATCCTTCTCGATGTCGAAGCGAATGGTGCCCGCCAAGGCATAGGCAACCACCAGTGGGGGCGAGGCCAAGAAGGCCTGCTTCGCATAGGGATGGATGCGCCCATCGAAATTGCGATTCCCAGATAAAACCGCCGTGGCATAGAGGTCGCGGTCGATGATCTCTTTCTGAATGACTGGATCGAGCGCACCGCTCATGCCGTTGCAGGTGGTGCATGCAAAGGCCACGACGCCAAAGCCAAGTTGTTCGAGGTCCGGCATGAGCCCTGCGGCTTGCAGGTAGAGCGCCACGGCCTTCGAGCCCGGCGCCAGAGAGGACTTCACCCAGGGCTTGCGGGTGAGGCCCAGCCGGTTGGCATTGCGCGCCAAGAGGCCAGCGGCAATCATGTTGCGGGGGTTATTGGTATTGGTGCAGCTGGTAATGGCCGCGATGATCACCGCGCCATCGGGCATGCGGCCGGGCTCTAGCTTGTACGAGCCAGTAATACCGGCACTCGCTAGGTCTTGGGTGGCCACACGTTTGTGGGGGTTCGAGGGCCCCGCGATATTGCGAACCACCGTAGAGAGATTGAATTCCAAGACACGCTCGTATTGCGCGTTTTGCATCTGATCGGCCCAGAGGCCAGTCTGCTTGGCATAGGTCTCGACCAGGGCAATCTGTGCGTCTTCGCGTCCGGTAAGCCGCAGGTAAGAGATGGTCTGCGCATCGATGTAGAACATGGCGGCCGTGGCCCCGTATTCGGGTGCCATGTTCGAGATGGTGGCGCGGTCGCCCAGTGAGAGTGCATTCGCCCCTTCGCCATAAAACTCCAGATAGGCCGAGACCACCTTCGATTTGCGCAGGAATTCAGTGAGCGCAAGCACAATGTCTGTGGCGGTGATGCCGGGCTGGGGACGTCCACTGAGTTGGACCCCAACGATGTCGGGCAGCCGCATGTAAGAGGCCCGGCCTAACATGACACTCTCCGCCTCGAGCCCACCCACGCCAATGGCGATCACGCCCAGTGCATCGACCATGGGGGTGTGGCTGTCGGTGCCCACCAGTGTGTCGGGGAAGGCCACACCGTCGCGCACTTGAATCACCGGCGACATGCGCTCCAAGTTGATCTGGTGAAGGATGCCATTGCCCGGGGGAATGACATCCACATTCTCGAAGGCCTGCTTGGTCCAATTAATGAAGTGAAAACGGTCTTCGTTGCGTCGGTCTTCGATGGCACGGTTCTTCTCGAATGCCTGCGGATCAAAGCCGCCGCACTCCACGGCCAGTGAGTGGTCGACCACCAATTGCGTGGGCACCACGGGGTTCACCTGTGCGGGGTCGCCGCCCTTGGCTGCAATGGCATCGCGAAGGCCGGCGAGATCGACCAGTGCGGTCTGACCCAAGATGTCGTGGCAGACCACGCGTGCGGGGAACCAAGGAAAATCGAGGTCTTGCTTGCGCTCGATGAGCTGTCGAAGGCTGTCTTTGAGCGCGCCCGGCTCGCAACGGCGCACCAGGTTCTCGGCCAGCACCTTCGATGTGTAAGGCAGGCAAGGAAAATCGAGGTCTTGCTTGCGCTCGATGAGCTGTCGAAGGCTGTCTTTGAGCGCGCCCGGCTCGCAACGGCGCACCAGGTTCTCGGCCAGCACCTTCAATGTGTAAGGCAGGCGGTCGTACGCACCCGGCGCGATTTCATCGACTGCCTGCCGGGCATCGAAGAAGTCGAGGCCCTTGGCTCCTGGAAGTGGTTTTCTGTAGGCGCTGTTCATGGCCTTAGCGGCGGTCTTTCATGGGAACGAACTTCTGGTCATCGGGGCCGATGTAGTTGGCGCTGGGGCGAATAATCTTTCCGTCCTCGCGCTGCTCGATGATGTGGGCGCTCCACCCTGAAGTGCGTGAGATCACGAAGAGTGGCGTGAACATGGCTGTGGGCACTCCCATCATGTGGTAGCTCACCGCACTGAACCAGTCAAGGTTGGGGAACATCTTCTTGATATCCCACATCACCGATTCCAGGCGCTCGGCAATCTCAAACATCTTCATGTCTTTTGCCTGGGCCGACAGCCCACGCGCCACTTCCTTGATTACTTTGTTGCGAGGGTCGCTCACGGTGTAGACGGGGTGGCCAAATCCGATGACGACCTCTTTGTTTTCTATGCGGCGGCGAATGTCGGCCTCGGCCTCATCGGGATCCTTGTAGCGCTTCTGAACCTCGAAGGCCATCTCGTTGGCACCGCCATGCTTGGGGCCACGCAGGGCACCAATGGCCCCCGCGATGGCGGAGTAGAAGTCGGAGCCAGTGCCAGCAATGACACGTGCCGTGAAGGTGGAGGCATTGAACTCATGCTCGGCGTAGAGGTTGAGCGAGACATGCATGGCCTTGACCCACTCTTCCGGCGGGGTGCGGCCGTGGAGGAGGTGAAGAAAATGTCCGCCAATGGAGTCGTCATCGGTCTCGACATCGATCATGCGGCCGTTGTGGCTGTAGTGGTACCAATAGAGCAGCATGCTGCCGAGGCTGGCCATGAGGCCGTCTGCGATGTCGCGGGCCCCTGGGGCGCTGTGGTCGTCCTTCTCGGGAACGGCGCAGCCCAGTGCAGACACAGCGGTGCGCATCACGTCCATGGGATGCGAGGAGGCGGGGAGCGACTCGAGTGCTGCCATGACCGAGGCCGGAATGCCACGCAGGGCATGGAGCTTCTTCTTGTAGCCGGAGAGTTCAGCCGCTGTGGGCAGATGCCCATGAACGAGCAGGTAGGCCACTTCCTCGAACTCACAGGCCGCGGCCAGGTCGAGAATGTCGTAGCCGCGATAGGCCAAGTCGTTGCCCGTGCGGCCCACGTTGCAGAGGGCGGTGTTTCCGGCGGTGACCCCCGAGAGGGCCACAGACTTCTTGGCCTTGGGTGCGTTGGGCATTTCAGCAACGTTCGACATATGCAACTTATCCTTTCTGGTTGAACAGGGCGTCGAGTTTATTCTCGTAGTCCCAGTAGCCAATGGCGTCGTAGAGTTCTTGGCGGGTCTGCATGAGCGAGACGACATTCTTCTGGGTGCCATCGCGACGCACGGCCTCGTAGACCGATTGGGCGGCCTTATTCATGGCACGGAAGGCCGAGAGCGGATAGAGAACAATGGAGACATCGGCCCCACGAAGCTCCTCGACGGTATAGAGGGGTGTGGAGCCAAACTCCGTGATGTTGGCAAGCACCGGCACCTTCACCGCAGCAGCAAACTGCTTGTACATAGCGAGCTCGGTCATGGCCTCGGGAAAGATGGCGGTGGCGCCGGCCTCGACACAGGCGCAGGCCCGGTCAATGGCCGACTGAAGCCCTTCCACGGCAAGCGCATCGGTGCGGGCCATGATCATGAAGTCGGGGTCGCTGCGTGCATCGACAGCGGCCTTGACGCGATCGACCATCTCGTCGAGGCCCACAATGGCCTTGTTCGGCCGGTGGCCACAACGCTTGGCGCCCACCTGGTCTTCGATGTGCATGCCGGCCGCCCCGAACTTAATCAGTGAGCGAGTGGTGCGCGCAATATTGAAGGCCGAGGAGCCAAAGCCTGTGTCGACATCGACCAGAAGAGGGGTCTCGCAGATATCTGTGATGCGACGAACATCGGTGAGGACATCATCGAGGCCGCTGATCCCGAGGTCTGGCAGGCCCAGTGAGCCGGCGGCCACACCACCACCCGAGAGGTAAATGGCCTTAAAGCCCGCCCGCTGGGCGAGCAGCGCATGGTTGGCATTAATGGCACCAATAATTTGGAGCGGCTTCTCCTCGGCCAAGGCCTTCTGAAGCCGTGTGCCGGCCGATGAGGCAGGTGTTGGCATGACATTCCCCCGTGTGGGCGGCTCCGGATGATGGCCGCTATTGAAGTCACTCTACTGCCGGCTGCCTGGGCTGTGAATTCTTTATTTTCGACCAAGCCTTCGCGTATGACGAAGGCTTAGGAAGTCGAAGAGGTCGGCCGCCGCGGCCACTCGATGGCCCAGGCGGGGTCGACAGACCGAGATGGTGCGCCGGGTCTCCACCTCGGGGAGGGCGAGGATTCGCAGACGCAGGAGTTTGGAGAAGCGCTCGGCCACGCGACGGGGCAGGGCGGTGATTCCCAGCCCGGCCGCCACCAACTGGGCCAGGGCATCAAAGCCCTTGGCTCGCACGCGAACACGAAGCACGGTGCCGCGGCTGCGGGCCAGGTCACCGAGCCACTCCGCAATGGCCCCACCCTCTTGGAGAATGATGAGGTCTTGCGAGAAGAAGTCATCCATCCCAATGGACTTCGTTTTGAGCCAGCGGCCCTTGGCAGGAACGATGGCCACGACCTCATCCATGTAATAGGGGTTGGCCAGAAGCTCCTCGCGAAAATGGGCCGAGGTGAGAATGCCAATGTCGGCCTGGCCATCGGCCACCAGGCTCTGGATGTCCCGGCTGGTCTGCTCGGAGAGGTCGATGCGAACCCTCGGGTGGTCCTTGAGAAAGCTGGTGAGATCTTGGGGCAGCACCGCCGCAATCGAGCTCATATTGGCCACCACGCGAATATGACCAGTGACACCCTGCAGAAGGTCCTCGATCTCGAGGCCCATCTGACTGAGGTCTTGTTCGATGGAGCGAGCACGCATGGCCACCAGCTGTCCCGCCTCGGTTAAGCGGGCACCGCGTGCATGGCGCTCCAGTAGGGCCACACCGAGGCGCTCTTCGAGTTCTTTGAGCCTTGCGCTGGCAGCGGCCAGTGCCAGGTTGGACTGTTGGGCCGCCTGGGTGATGGAGCCTGTCTGGCCCACCGCCAAAAGAAGCCGCAGGCTGAGGAAGTCAATTCGAAGGTTGTTCACGTTGGAAGCCGGTCTTCTTGCGTGGTCAGTCGAGCGCCGAGGCCCGGCGCAAGAGGCAGTCGAGATAGGCCTGCGTGTCGGGTGTGGAATGGCTTCTCTGTGCGGTGTGCAGGACCTCACCGAGGCACTCCATGGCGGCGTGCATGGCCTCGTGTCGATCGTCGAGGCGCTGTGAGAGGCGCTGCAGGGCGGCCCGTATTCCGGGTGGCTGATCGATGGACTCCTGTTCGGAGAGCGAGAGATGCATGGACAGATGCAAGAAGGGGTTGGTCTGGCCCAACTCGACACTGAAGTCGGCGGCTCGAGCGACATCGGGCGACTCGAGCAGGCCGTGGTATTCGGGATGCAGGCCGATCCACTCAATAGCGATGGACTCGAGCGGCGTCAGGGGTTCGGGCGCACGGGCCTTGCGCCAGGCCTCAATGAAGAAGCCGCGGACCTCGTCTCGAGTGGGTTCAAAGAGCATGGGGCGTCTTGCCTTTAAATTCGCAGAGATCGGCAATGATGCACCGGCCGCACTCGGGTGAACGCGCCTTGCATACATAACGACCGTGAAGGATCAACCAATGGTGGGCATTGCGCCGGTAGCCTGCAGGCGTCGAGCGCTCCAATCGTTTCTCCACCTCAAGAACGGTCTTGCCCTTGGCGATTCCGATGCGGTTGCTGACGCGAAATATATGGGTATCGACTGCGAAGGTCTCCCAACCAAAAGCCGTGTTGAGCACCACATTGGCGGTCTTTCGGCCCACACCCGGCAAGGCCTCAAGCGCCTCTCGGCTCTCGGGTACCTCGCCTTCGTGTTGGTGGATCAGAAGCCTGCACGTGGCCATGACATTCTTGGCCTTGGTTCTATAGAGGCCAATCGACTCGATGCATTTGCGCACTCGGGCCTCGCCAAGTTTTAGAAGGCCCTCTGGCGTGTTGGCCAACTTGAATAGAACCTCGGTGGCCTTGTTAACCGATACATCGGTGGCCTGGGCCGAGAGCATCACCGCAATCAGCAACTCAAAATTGGAGTGGTAGACCAACTCCGTGGTGGGATGCGGATTCGCCTTCGCGAGCCGCGTAAAAATCGCCAGGCGCTTGTCCGCGTGGTAGACCAACTCCGTGGTGGGCTGTGGATTCGCCTTCGCGAGCCGCGTAAAAATCGCCAGGCGCTTGTCCGCGTTCAAATCAGCGCCCCGCCTGCTTCGTGGCCGAGGCGCGGCGGGCCTGTGCCTTGGCCAATGCCTGTTCGAGCAATTCTTTCTTTTGCACACCAGCCGGTGCTGCTTGGGCCTCTTTTGCTCGACGGGTCTGGCGCCTCTCGAAGCGACTGCGAGATGCATTGGCATCGGCCTCGGTCCACTCACGGGTGGGCTCTGGCGCCACCATAGAAATGCAATCGACCGGACAGGTGGGCAAACACAATTCGCAACCAGTGCAGTGCATCTCCACCACCGCATGCATCAATTTGAAGGCGCCGACAATCGCATCGGTGGGGCAGGCCGGTGGACACAGGGCACAGCCGATGCATCGGGACTCGTCAATGAGTGCCACCCGCAACGGGGCCTCCATCCCACATTCTTCGTTGAGTGAGAGAACGGCCTGACCGGTGAGTCGCGCGAGCTTCTCGATTCCAGCGGATCCGCCCGGTGGGCAGCGGTTAATGGCCTCACCGCTCTGCGCAATGGCCTCGGCATAAGGCCTGCAGGCGGGGTAGCCACATCTCTGGCATTGGGTCTGCGGCAGCAGCGCGTCAATGGCATTGATTAAATCTTGTTGGGAGGAGCCCATGGGAGGGGTCTGAGGGAGGGGTCTGAGGGAGGGGGATGTCTGCGTGGCCAGGGGGCAGTGGTGGCTACCAATAATTCTCGGTGGCAATCTGGCCGGGCCGTGAGGAACGCGCCGATACAAAGCCGCGCTGCTTGAGCGAGGCACGCGTGTCTTGGACCATCTCAGGATTGCCACACAGCATGAGTTTCGAGCGCTCCAGAGACATTGGGCACTCCACCACCGACTCGAGTTCGTTGCTTTGAATGAGCGTGGGAATGCGCTGATTGGGGAATCTTGTGGACTCTCTGGTGACCACGGGCTGATAGCGCAGCTTCTGGGCCCAATCGCCAAAGACGGGGTGGCCCCCGAATCCTTCAATCTCCTTGCGATAGGCCAACTCTTTTTCCTCGCGAACACTGTGAACCAGCAGAATTCGATCAAAGGATTCCCAGGTGAGCGGGTCGGCCAGCATGGACATGAATGGTGCCAGCCCGGTGCCCGAGGCCAGCATCCAGAGGTCGCCCTCGAGTGCGAAGCGCTCGAGCGTCAGAAAGCCGTGGTTCTGCTCCTCCATAAAGATGGTGTCACCTGCCTTGAGGTGCTGCAACCGACTGGTGAAGGCGCCGTCGGGCACAACAATCGAGTAGTACTCCAGGTATTCATCGTAGGGGCCTGAGACCATTGAGTAGGCCCGCCATATGGTGGGCTCGGCCTCGCTGGCATCGGCCTTGATGCCCAGTCGGGCGAACTGGCCCGGGGTGAATCGAAAGCCTGCAGGTCGGGCCGTGCGAAATGAGAAGAGGTGGTCTGTCCAGCGCCAGACCCGAGTCACTTCAACTTCAATGCATTTCGCGGCCAACGCAACTAGCGCTCGAGAAGGTGGCGCTTTTCCTTCACGGGCGCCCAATCATCGGCATCGGCGGCGTGTGGTTCGAGCCGCGTAATGCTCGGCCAGTCCTTGCAGAGGTCTGCATTGATTGCGATGAAGTCTTTCTGGTCATCGGGGACATCTTCTTCGGCATAGATGGCGTTGACCGGACACTCCGGAATGCAGACTGCACAGTCGATGCATTCATCGGGGTCGATGACCAAGAAATTGGGGCCCTTGCGGAAGCAGTCGACGGGACAGACATCGACGCAGTCGGTGTATCGGCATTTGATGCAGGATTCAGTCACAACGTGGGTCATGGGTTTAAGGCTCTGTTGAAATGGGTCAATACGGTACATTTTAGCCCTTGCCCCCTTACAGACTCATATAAGAAGACCGCATGTCCCTGACCAATAGTCGAGAAAAGGTTCTCGCGCGCGTTCGTGCCTCCCTGGGCCGTGGGCCTCAACCCAGCGCGCGAGAGCGGGCCGGCGCGCGCGCCTATATGGACGAGCATCCTGCCGGGCCCCAACCCGCGGCCGCGTTCGATCGGGCCGATCAGATTGCGGGCTTTGAGACCCAGTCGCTCAAGCTCTCGGCCTCGGTGGTTCGTGTGCCCGGTGTGGACCAGGTGCCCGAGGCGGTGGCCCGCTATTTGAATCTCGAGGGCCTGGGCAATCGGGCGGTGACATGGCCGCGCTATGCAGGCCTGAACTGGGCGGCACATGGCCTACAGGTGGAAGCCCGTGCACCGAATCGCTCACTCGATGCGCCGGACATGGTGGGCATCACCGGCTGTTTCGCGGCAATTGCCGAGACCGGCACCTTGGCCATGGCATCGGGGCCGGATTCACCCGCCTCAATGAATCTTCTGCCCGAGACCCATGTGGCCATCGTTCCAGCCAGCCGCATTGTTCCCCATATGGAAGACGTCTTTGCGCTGGTTCGTGACGAACTGGGGCAACTTCCGAGGGCGTTTAACTTTATCTCTGGGCCTTCGCGCACGGCCGACATTGAGCAGACCATCGTGTTGGGCGCCCATGGCCCCTACCGCGTTCACATCATTATTCTGGAGCGAGACTGAGCATGGCCAAGCCATCTCTGGTGATCACCCGCCGCATTTATCCCGAGGCCATCGAGGCCCTATCGGCCCACTTCGATATCGCCTTTGAGAACCAGTCCAGCGATACGCCGCTCACCAAGCCCGAACTCATCGAGAAACTCGCCCAGGCGCAATACCTCTTCTGCACCGTGGCCGACAAGGTCGATGCCGAGGTCATCTCGGCCGCGACCCAACTCAAGATGATTGCGACCGGTGCGGTGGGCTACAACAACATTGATGCAGCCGCATGCAAGGCCCGAGGCATTCGACTGAGCAACACCCCGGACGTGCTCACCGAGACCACCGCAGACTTCGCCTTTGCACTTCTTATGGCCACAGCACGACGCGTCTCAGAGTCCGAGCGCTATGTTCGCTCTGGCCAATGGAAGGGCTGGGCTTTTGATCAGTTCACCGGCGTGGATGTGCACGGGGCCACCCTGGGCATCATGGGAATGGGCCGCATCGGTGGGGCCATTGCCAAGCGCGGCGCGGGTTTTGGCATGCAGGTGCTCTATCACAATCGCGGGCAGGCCAAGCAGGAGAATGGTGCAAGGCTGGTGGACCGGGAAACGCTTCTGAAGTCTTCGGATTTCGTGGTGCTGGTGGTGCCCTATTCACCAGAGACCCATCACTTCATTCAGGCCAAGGACATCGATCTGATGAAGCCCACCGCCTGCCTGATCAACATCGCGCGCGGTGGGGTGGTCAAGGACGAAGATCTCTTGGCGGCCCTTCGTGCGGGCAAGATTCGCGCCGCAGGGCTCGATGTCTTCGAGGGCGAACCGGCCCTACTGCCGGGCTTTCTGGAGCTCGAGAATGTGGTGCTCACCCCGCACATTGCGAGTTCGTCTCGGGCCACCCGGGGCCGCATGGTCTCGCTTGCGGCCGAGAACCTCATTGCCCATGTGCAGGGTCTTCCACTCAAGACCCCCGTGATCTAGGGCGGCTTGTCCCAGAAGGCCAGCTGGCCTATAATCAGAGGTTCTTTGCCACACTGGCTCTTGACGGTTATCTCTTGTCCATTTCGGGCTGCGTTTTTGTTGCCCGGGCCGACAAGTGAATCCAGGTGGTTTTTCCCACGAAGAGAAGGAGGTGCGCACATGCGTCACTATGAGGTTGTTTTCGTTGTCCATCCCGATCAGAGCGAGCAGGTGCCCGCCATGATCGAGCGCTACACGGCATTGGTCAGTTCCAAAGGGGGCAAGGTCCACCGTTTGGAAGATTGGGGCCGCCGTCAGTTGGCCTATCCCATCGAGAAGGTTGCCAAAGCCCACTACGTGCTCATGAACATTGAGTGCGGCCAGGCCGAACTCGATGAACTCGAGCATGCCTTCCGTTTCAACGACGCGGTGCTTCGCCACCTGGTTGTAAAAATGAAGAAGGCCGAGACCGGCCCCTCGCCCATGCTGAAGGTGATTCAGCGCGAGGAATCCCGCAAGGCCGCTGCCGAGACACAAGCAGCCTAGCGAAACCACGAGACCACCAGCGGGGTTTTGCGAGCGTGAACCAAGTCGCCTTTTCGGGCCGATTGGTAGAGCGCAAGCCCCTGCGAGTGAACCCGAGCGGACATGCAAGCCTTGAATGTATTTTGTGGCACGAGTCCTCTGTTACAGAGGCTGGTCAGTCGCGTCGACTCTCTTACCCAACGGCGGGCATCGCCCTGGGGTCGGTGGCCGAGCGACTCGCTGCGCTTGCACCCAATGCCTGCGTTCGAGTCAAAGGCTTTCTGGCACCACGCCGAGGCGCATTTCAGACCGGCGACGATCTATCGCTCAAGCCCGCTGCACTGAACCTTCACATTACCGATTTCGTTTTGGAGAATCCCAATCATGTACCGCAAGTCATTTGATAAAAACAAGCGCCCCAAGCGCCCCACCCAGACCGCGCTCTTTAAGCGCAAGCGCGTCTGCCGCTTTACGGCAGAGGGCATTGAGCAGATCGATTACAAAGACATCGACACCCTTCGTGATTTTGTGACCGAGACGGGCAAGATCATTCCTGCTCGAATCACCGGCACCAATGCCCGCTATCAGCGTCAACTCACCACAGCCATCAAGCGTGCGCGGTTTCTGGCCCTGTTGGCATTCACCGACAACCATTAAGAGCGAGACAACCCATGCAAGTTATTCTTTTGGAAAAGATCTCGAACCTGGGCCAACTCGGTGAGGTGGTGCGAGTCAAAGACGGCTACGCCCGTAATTTCCTCATTCCCCAGGGCATGGCCCGTCGTGCCACCCAAACCGCAATTGCCGAATTTGAAGCCCGACGCGCCGAACTCGAGCGCCAGGCCGCCGAGCGACTCGCTGCGGCCCAGGCCGTGGCGAGCAAACTCGAAGGCGAGCAGGTGGAAATGCGTCAGAAGGCCGGTGTGGATGGCCGTCTCTTTGGCTCGGTCACCAACTTTGACATTGCCAATGCCTTAACCGGTATGGGCCACGCCATTGCGAAGGCCCAGGTGCGCATGCCCGATGGTCCGATCAAGACCATTGGCGAGTTTCCCATTCAGGTGGTGCCGCACACGGATGCAGTGGCCACCATTACGGTTCGGGTTCTGCCCGACAACACGCAGTAACGCAGCGCAGCTGTTAATCGGTCCTGCCCATGGCCGATGATCCCACTGCCTCGCTTCGGCTCCCACCGCATTCGGTGGAGGCCGAAGCCGCAGTATTGGGCGGACTCCTCCTCGATAACTCCGCATTCGACCGGGTCGGTGACTTTCTCCGAGCCGATGATTTCTATCGCGCCGATCATCGGCAGATCTTCGAGGCCATTTCTCGTCTGGTCCAGTCGGCGCGGCCGGCCGATGTCGTCACCGTATTCGAGGCCCTTCAGTCGCTGGGGCAGGCCGAGGACGCCGGTGGGCTGAGTTACATCAACTCCCTGGCGATTGAGACTCCATCGGCCTCGAACATTCGTCGTTACGCAGAGATCGTTCGGGACCGAGCGATTCTTCGCAAGCTCATTTCAGTGAGCGACAACATCGCCACCACGGCCCTCAATCCCGCTGGCAAGGAGACGCGGCAGATTCTCGACGAGGCCGAGACCCAGATTTTTCGAATTGGCGAAGAAGGTGCGCGTGGGCGACAGCAGGCCGCAGACTTCGATGAATTGCTCAACAACGTGGTCTTGCGAATCGATGAACTCGCGAACAATCCGAATCCATCCGATGTCACCGGCGTGCCCTCGGGGTTCATCGACCTGGACCAGAAGACCGCCGGCATGCACGGGGGCGATCTCATCATCGTGGCGGGTCGTCCGAGCATGGGGAAGACCTCCTTTGCACTCAATGTGGCCGAGCATGTGGCCATTGATCAAGGCCTGCCCATTGCGGTCTTCAGCATGGAGATGGGGGCCGAACAGTTGGTCTTGCGCATGCTCTGCTCGGTGGGCCGCATCGATGCACAGCGCCTGCGCACCGGACGCCTGCATGAGGACGACTGGGACCGGCTCACCCACGCCACCAAGCGGCTCAAGGGTGTGCAGGCCTACATCGATGAGACCCCCGCCCTAAACCCCCTGGAACTTCGCAGCCGCGCCCGCCGCATGTCGCGCATTGCTGGGGGGCTGCAACTCATTGTGGTGGACTACATTCAGCTCATGAGCGCAAGTTCATCGGGAGAGAATCGCACCACAGAGATCTCCGAGATCACGCGCTCACTCAAGAGCCTGGCCAAGGAACTCAACTGCCCGGTCATTGCCCTCTCGCAACTCAATCGCACGGTAGAGCAACGCACCGACAAGCGGCCGGTGATGAGCGATCTGCGCGAGAGCGGTGCCATCGAGCAGGATGCCGATCTCATTCTTTTTATTTATCGCGACGAGGTCTATCGCCCCGACACCCCGGACAAGGGCGTGGCTGAAATCATTATTGGCAAGCAGAGAAATGGCCCGATCGGCACTGTGCGCCTGACTTTCCAGGGGCAGTTCACCAAATTCGAGAACCATGCACCGGCGCCGCCCTCGGGCTATGGCAGCAGTTATTGAGTCGACACAAGCGCTTCGAGGCAGCCGCCAAGAATTCATTCTCGCATTCCCGACCCCATTCCTTCTCTCTCACCATGAAAAATCTTCCTACTGTTCCCGCCGCAACACTGCCCATTCTGAATTCCTCTCAGCGTTTTCCAGTGCGCCGAGTCTACTGTGTGGGGCGCAATTACGCAGACCACGCCAAAGAAATGGGCGACACCGGCCGCGAGCCGCCTTTCTTCTTCATCAAGCCGCCCGACACGCTTTTTGAGTGCCCGCCCAATGCCAGCGTGGATTGGCCTTATCCATCACTCACCGACGATCTCCACTACGAAGTGGAACTGGTGGTGGCACTGAATGCCGGCGGCAGTCGCCTCGACGCGGCAGCGGCGAGGGCAGCCATTTGGGGCTACGGGTTGGGCCTGGACATGACCCGGCGCGATCGCCAGGCCGAGATGAAAAAGCAATCCAAGCCCTGGGAAATCGGAAAGTCGTTTGACCATGCCTCCCCCATCGGACCATTGCTTCCAGCCGATGCCTTGGGTGGGCTGGTCACGAGCGGCGAGATCTCATTGGCCGTCAATGGTGAGCAGCGCCAACGGGGTGACTTTGCCCAGATGATCTGGAACATTGAAGAGATGATCTGCAAGATTTCCGAGGCCTGGACCCTGGCCCCCGGGGACATTATCTTCACGGGCACGCCGGCCGGTGTGGGACCGGTGGTGCGTGGCGATGAGATTCGTGCAAAGGCCGCTGGCCTGCCCGATTTGGTCTTGCGCTTAAATTAGTTTTCCGCCCAGGGCGATGGGCGCGGCCCGACCGCACCACTCGCTCCAAGAACCGGCGTAGAGGGCGCTGCCCGCAAGGCCCGCTGCCTCCATGGCCAGCAGGTTATGGCAGGCCGAGATGCCCGACCCGCAGGTATGAACCACAGAGGTGGGGTCGGCATCACCGAGCAGTGCCATGAATTCGGCCTGCAACTCCGATGCAGATTTAAAACGGCCCTTCTCATTGAGGTTACTCATATAAGGGCGGTTGATGGCGCCGGGAATATGGCCCGCCACGGGATCGATGGGTTCGACTTCTCCTCGGTAACGATCGGCGGCGCGGGCATCGAGCAATACGGCAAACTCAGGATTTGAGGAGGCGGCCACCCAGGCCTCAATCATCTCTAAATTCCATCGCGGGCAGAGGCTGGGGCGCAGCGACATCTTCCCCGGCTTGGTGGCTTTGAATTCATTGGTCTTGAGCGGCCCACCCGAGTCGAGCCAGCCCTTGAGGCCGCCATCGAGCACGGCCACCTTGAGGTGGCCGATCCAGCGCGCGAGCCACCAGAATCGAGCCGCAAACAAGCCCCCTTGGTCGTCGTAGGCCACCAAGAGTGTCTCTTCGGTGGCGCCGAGTTCCGCCAGTCGTTGGGCGAAATCTTCTGGCTTGGGCAGTGGGTGGCGTCCGCCATTGCCGGGGCTGGAATCCCCACTGAGTTCTTCATCGACGGAGAGAAAGGCCGCGCCAGGAAGGTGCCCTTGGGCATAGGCCATGATTCCTGCGGTGGGGTCATTCAGGCTGTGACGAACGTCGATAAGAATGAGTGGCCCCTCGTAGGCCACCACCTCTTGGCTGGTGATGATGGGATTCATACGGGGGCGTTCATGGCCTCGCCCAGGCGGCGTCGCATGTACTCATGAAAATGAAGCATGCCGTCCTCCATGGGGGAATGGTAGGGGCCAATCTCGTTGCGGCCCGCCCGCATCAGTGCGCGTCGTCCGCGGTCCATCCGAATCGCAATCTCATCGTCTTCCACCACCGTCTCGTTGTAAGCCGCCTGCTGGGCCTCCATGTAAGAGGGCTCGAAGTGGAAGATCTCTTCGGGGTAATAGAACTCAACCACATTGAGGGTCTCTTGGGGTGAGACGGGATGCAGATGGCTGACCACCAAGACCTTCGGATACCACTCCACCATGATATTGGGGTAGATGGTCATCCAGATGGCGCCGAACTCCGGCAGTGCACCCCCGTGCATTCGCAGGACCTCGTCGTGCCAACGCTTGTAGGTGGGGGTGGCGGCATCGGTCAGTGATGTAATGCCCACGGCCTGGAGGTTGTAGTTCTCGCCGAGGTGCCAGCGCAGGCGGTCGCAGTCCACGAACTGGCCGAGTCCAGGATGAAAGGGCGCCACATGGTAGTCATCCATGTAGACCTCGATAAAACTCTTCCAGTTGTAATTACAGAGATGGGACTGGCTCTTGCCAAAGACATAACCACTGAAATCGAGATACTCAAAAAAGGGCACCGATTGAAGCTCCTTGAGCAGCGATGCATCGCTCTCGAAGAGGAGGCCATTCCACTCGGCAAGCGACTGACGGCGCAGGTGGCGGCAGGGGTCCTTCTCGAAGTGGGGGGCGCCAAGCAACTGGCCATCCAGGGCGTAGGTCCAGCGGTGCAGTGGGCAGACAATCGATTCGGTCTGACCACGGCCCTCGAGCATGACCGCCTGGCGGTGGCGACAGATGTTCGAGAGCAACTCCACCCCATCGCCCTGATGCACAAGGACGCGCCCATGGTCTTCATGGGCAAGTGTGTGGAAGTGGCCCCGCTCCGGAACCATGAGGCGATGGCCCACATAGCCGGGACCAGCCTGGAAGCAAGCCTGTCGCTCTTGGGCAAGAAGCGACTCATTGAAGTAAGCCCAAACCGGCAGCTGTGCGGCCGCTGGTTCAAGCCTCGAAAAGTTGCCGACGTCAGACATCGAAGCCCCCTCATTAGCCAAGGAAGGCCGCTAATTATACCCGTCGAAGGCACGCATGATTGGCACCGTGAACAGGCCCTTGGGGCGAATAGAATGTCGACTATGCCCAAAACCAAAGGTTCATCCCCTCCCGCGCCTGAGCACAGCGCCCTGCCGGCGCTCAGTCCCGAAGACCAGCAGGCCATCGAGAAGATGAGCTTTGAGGCGGCCATGGCCGCTGTTGAGAAGGAGTCGGCTCTTCTGGAGTCGGGCCAACTCTCGCTCGCTGAATCCTTGGTGGCCTATCAGCGCGGGACGGCATTGCTCGCCCATGCACAGTCACTTCTTGATCAAGTCGTCGAGCAGATCGAAGTCATTGATGCCCAGGGCCGGTCCGAGGTCAGTCGCAGCGAACTCGAGAGCAGCCGTTAAGTGGAGCAGCAACTTCCAGGGGGCGCCCTAGGGCTGCCGCACTTCTGGCGTGAATCGATTGAGCATCGATTGGAAGCGCAACTGCGCCCGCGGCTTGGGCTCGAGTCGGAGTTCTGCGACCCAGCCCTTGAGCGGCTCTGGCGCGCCATGCGCCACGGCGTTCTCAATGGGGGAAAGCGTGCAAGGGGCCTTCTCTCGATGGCTGCGGCCCAGGCGGCGGGTGCCGACCCACTCAGCAAGGCCGCCCTTGATGTTGCCGCGGCCTTGGAGTGCATTCATGCCTTTTCGCTGGTGCACGACGACATGCCATGCATGGATGACGATGCCCTGCGACGTGGCCATCCCACGGTTCACGTGGCCTATGACGAGCCCACTGCGCTTCTTGTGGGCGATGCCTTGCAGACCCTTGGTATGGAGATTCTTGCCGGACTGCAGTTGCCACCGCATCGGGTGGTTCGAATCATTCAGGTGGTGTCGCGTGCAACCGGCGCTGCGGGCATGGCCGGCGGGCAGGCCATTGATATTCATGCCGTGGGTGAGTCACCCTCTTTATCTGCACTAGAGGGCATGCACGCCTTGAAGACGGGGGCCCTCATTCGCGCGGCCGTCCTGGCCGGGGCCCTGGTGGGGCCGGCCGGTGAAGACGAGAGGTCCATGGCCTCGCTCGATGACTATGCCCGCTGCGTGGGCCTGGCATTTCAAGTTCTCGATGATGTCCTCGATGCCCAAGCCGACACCGCCACCCTGGGCAAGACCGCCGGCAAGGACGCGGCCCAGGGCAAGCCCACCTTCGTGAGCCTTCTTGGGATGCAGGCCAGTCGAGACTATGCCCAGGCGCTCTACGAGGAGGCCATCGCGGCCATTGAGGGCTTGGGCCATAATCGGCGACCCCTTGAGGCAATTGCCCTTGCATTGACTCAACGGACTTACTAGTTCATCTTTTAGCCATGGCACTGCTCGAAACCATTGACAGTCCCGACCAGCTTCGGCTGCTCACGCGTCGACAACTCAAGGAACTGGCCACCGAGTTGCGTGAGTTTCTGTTGCACTCGGTTGCAAGCACCGGAGGGCACCTCTCCTCCAATCTGGGAACGGTGGAACTCTCCATTGCCGTCCACCATGTCTTTCACACACCCTTTGATCGCTTGGTCTGGGATGTGGGCCACCAGAGTTATCCGCACAAAATTCTCACCGGCCGTCGCGACCAGATGTCCAGCCTTCGGCAACTCGGCGGCATCTCGGGCTTCCCCAGAAGAAGCGAGAGTGAGCACGATCACTTCGGCACCGCCCACTCATCGACATCCATTTCCGCCGCCTTGGGCATGGCACTGGCCACCCGGCAGAAAGAGGAACACCACGGTCCCCATCGACGTCGACACATTGCAGTGATCGGTGATGGTGCGATTAGCGCGGGCATGGCCTACGAGGCCATGAACAACGCAGGCATTCACAAGGACATCGACCTACTGGTCATCTTGAACGACAACGAGATGTCGATCTCTCCGCCAGTGGGGGCAATGAGTAAGTATCTGGCGCGACTCCTCACCGGCCGGTTTTATTCGGCCGCCCGTGAGTTGGGCAAGCAGGTACTGGGCGTGCTCCCCCCCGTGCTCGACCTCGCCCGCAAGATCGAAGGCGGGGCCAAGGGCCTGGTCTCTCCCTCCACCTTGTTTGAAGAGTTTGGCTTCAATTACTTTGGCCCCATTGATGGCCATGACCTCGATGCCCTGGTGCCCGCCCTTCAGAATCTGCGTGAACTCAAAGGCCCCCAGTTTCTTCACGTGATTACCAAGAAGGGCCAGGGCTATGCACAGGCCGAGGAAGATCCAATCCTCTACCACGGCCCTGGCAAGTTCGATCCAAAGGTGGGCATCACCCCGGCGGTCTCGGCCCCCAAACCCACTTACTCAGCGGTCTTTGGCGAGTGGCTCTGCGATGCGGCCGCCGCCGATCCTGCGGTGGTGGTTGTAACGCCTGCCATGCGAGAGGGCTCTGGGCTGGTTGGGTTCTCCGAGCGTTTCCCCGATCGGTACCACGACGTGGCCATTGCCGAACAGCATGCCGTCACCGTGGCTGCGGGTTTGGCCTGTGAGGGGCTCAAGCCGGTGGTGGCCATCTACTCGACATTCCTTCAGCGTGGCTACGACCAACTTATTCACGACGTTGCCCTACAGAACCTCCCCCTTTTATTTGCCATTGACCGCGCGGGCTTGGTTGGGGCCGATGGCGCCACCCATGCGGGCGCCTACGACTTGGCCTATCTGCGTTGTGTGCCGAATATGGTCATCATGGCCCCCAAAGACGAGCCCGAATGCCGAGCCATGCTCAGCACAGGACTCTCCTGCGGCGGTCCCGCAGCGGTTCGTTACCCCAGAGGTGCCGGCACGGGCGCGCCCGCTGGCCACTCGCTCGCGCCCCTGCCGATCGGCAAGGCGGAGCGATTAAGAGAGGCGGGCAAAGGATTCGAGGGATTGCGCATCGCCATTCTGGCCTTTGGAAGCATGGTTACCCCCTGCCGTGTCGTGGCCGACGCCCTCGATGCCAGCCTCGTCAATATGCGCTTTATCAAGCCCATCGACATGGATTGCCTGGCCGATATGGCCAATCACCACGACCTCCTCGTGACCGTTGAGGAACATGCCGTCATGGCGGGTGCGGGCTCGGCCTGTGCCGAGGCCCTCACGACCATGGCCGATTCAACGATGCAAACACCGTTCTTGCATTTGGGCCTGCCCGATCGCTTCATCGATCACGGCGATCACGCCAAACTGCTTGCCCTCGAGGGCCTCGACGCCAAAGGGATAGAAACCGCCATCCGACAGCGCGCAGGGCTATTGCGCGCCCAGACGGGTTCTGGGGCGGTGCGTGCGGCCTCATCGCTTAAACTAGTGCAATGAACAAGCCCGTTGATTTGCAGCGCACCGTCTTGGGTGCGAAAGAGTCGATTCGTGCGGAGGCCATGCCCGATGTGCAGGGAAGCCGCGATCTACGCAACCTGCCCATTGATCGCGTTGGGGTTCGCGGTATTCGCTACCCCATGATGGTTCAGGGTCAAGACGCAGAGCCCCAGCCCAGTGTGGGCGAGTTCTCTCTCTCTGTGGGTCTGCCCGCCGATCAAAAAGGCACCCATATGTCGCGTTTCGTTGCCCTGCTCGAGACCATGAGCCGCCGCGGGGTGGTGCTCGATGCAAACAGTCTTGCAGAGCTCTCGATGGAAATGCTGGCCATGCTCGAGGCCACCGAGGGCTCCATAGAGGTGCGCACCCCTTACTTCATTCGCAAGCGGGCGCCAGTAAGCAAGGTCGAGAGCCTCATGGATTACGAGCTCGGCTTCGAGTCACATCGTGCGTCGGGAGTGGATGAGCGAGTGCTCGAGGTGGGTGTTCCCGTGAAGAGCCTCTGCCCCTGCTCGAAAGAAATCTCAGATTACGGCGCCCACAATCAGCGCTCGATGGTGCGGGTTCGGGCCTATATTGCCCCCGGTGCAAAAGTGTCGCCCACCGAACTTATTCGCACGGTGGAGTCGCAGGCCTCTTGTGAACTCTGGGGCCTGCTCAAGCGCCCGGACGAGAAGTACGTGACCGAGCGTGCCTACGAGAATGCCAAGTTTGTCGAAGACCTGGTGCGCGATGTGGCCCTGCATGTCCGCAAGATTCCTGGAGTGGAGCGGGCAAGCATCGAGGCCGAAAACTTCGAGTCCATTCACAACCATTCGGCCTGGGCGCGCATTAACGCCTAGCCGTTCGCTTTACTTTTAAGCGCTAGTCCCGGAAGTTCCCAAAGGTCAGCGGCAGGTCCGTGACCTCTTTCTTAAGCAAGGCAATCGCCGCCTGAAGGTCGTCGCGCTTGCCCCCGGTGACCCGCACGGTGTCCCCCTGAATGGCCGCCTGAATCTTCATCTTACTGTCTTTAAGGATCTTCACGATCTTCTTGGCATCCTCGCCCGCAATGCCATGGCGGATGGTGAGAATCTGCTTGAGCTTGTCGCCACCGATCTTCTGGATATCGCCTTGGTTGAGGAAGCGCACATCGACATTGCGCTTGGCGCACTTGCCAATCAGAACCTCGCGCACTTGGCCGAGTTGGAATTCGCTGTCGGCATAGCAACTCAGCTCTCGCTCCTTCTGTTCCACCTTCGCACTCGACCCTTTGAAGTCAAAGCGCGTGGCGATCTCTTTGCTGGCCTGGTCCACCGCATTGCGAACCTCGGTCATGTCGGCCTCTAGGCTTGCATCGAAAGTTGGCATCTCGAATCTCCTCTAGCTGCGGCGTTTGGCTGCAATGCGCATGCGCAGCGCGTTGAGCTTAATGAACCCACCGGCGTCTGCCTGGTTGTAGGCCCCGCCGTCGTCATCGAATGTGGAGATGCGGGCATCGAAGAGTGACCTCTTGCTCTCGCGGCCCGTGACGATGACATTGCCCTTGAATAGCTTCAGACGCACGGTACCTGTGACATTGCGTTGGGTGTGGTCGATGAGCACCTGCATGGCCTCGCGCTCGGGTGACCACCAGTAGCCGTTGTAAATCAGGCTCGCGTAGCGAGGCATCAGATCGTCCTTCAGGTGGGCGACTTCGCGGTCGAGAGTAATGGACTCAATGGCACGGTGGGCGCGCAGAAGAATGGTGCCCCCCGGGGTCTCGTAGCAGCCGCGCGACTTCATCCCCACGTAGCGATTCTCCACCAGGTCGAGCCGTCCGATGCCGTGCTTTCCACCCAGGCGATTGAGTTCGGCGAGCAGTGCATGGGCCTTCATTTTCTTGCCGTTGATCGAGACCAGGTCGCCCTTGACGAACTCCAGGCTGATCTCTTCAGGCCGGCTGGGTGCCTTCTCGACCGGCACGGTCAGGCGCCACATGCCCTGGGCCGGTGGCGGCCGGCTCGGGTCCTCGAGCACGCCGCCCTCGTACGAGATATGCAGCAGGTTCGCATCCATTGAGAAGGGTGCCTCGCCCTTGCGTTTCTTGTAGTCCACCGGAATGCCATGCTCGTCTGCGTAGGCCAGCAGCTTGTCACGAGAGAGAAGGTCCCACTCGCGCCATGGGGCAATCACTTTGACATCGGGCATGAGGGCATAGGCCCCGAGCTCAAATCGAACCTGGTCGTTGCCCTTGCCCGTCGCGCCGTGGGAGATGCAGTCGGCCCCCTCTTTCTTGGCAATTTCTACCAAGTGCTTGGCAATGAGTGGGCGTGCAATCGAGGTCCCCAGCAGGTACTCGCCCTCATAGACGGTGTTGGCCCGGAACATCGGGAAGACGAAGTCGCGAACGAACTCCTCACGAAGATCCTCGACATAGATCTTCTTGACGCCAAACTTTTTGGCCTTCTGGCGGGCGGGCTCGAGTTCCTCGCCCTGACCGATATCGGCCGTGAAGGTGATGACTTCGCAGTCGTAGTGGTCTTGCAGCCACTTCAGAATGACCGATGTATCGAGCCCACCCGAGTAAGCAAGGACAACCTTGCGAGCAGAGGGCTTGCGGGAATTCGATTTGCGGTTGGGGGATTTGCGAGCAGATGCTTTGGGCATGGTGGGTTTTTAACTCCTGGTTTTTAATCTTTAACGAGGCCGAGCAACAGGTATTCGAGCAAGGCCTTCTGGGCATGAAGCCGATTCTCGGCCTCGTCCCAGACCACCGACTGAGGACCATCGATGACCTCACCGCTGACCTCTTCGCCACGGTGGGCGGGAAGGCAGTGCATGAACAGCGCATTGGGCTTGGCCTGGCCCATCATCTCGGCATCGACACACCAGTCGGCAAAGTCGCGACGACGCGCCTCGTTCTCGGACTCAAAGCCCATACTGGTCCAGACATCGGTGGTGACAAGGTCTGCACCCTTGGCAGCCTCCATGGGGTCGGCAAAGGCCTGGAAGTGACTGCTCGAATGAAGCCCCGCACGCTCTGGCTCGACCTCGTATCCCGGTGGCGTGGAGACGCGCACCTGAAAGTCGAGAAGCTCGGCCGCCTGTAGCCAGGTGTTGCAGACGTTGTTCGAGTCGCCGATCCAGGCGACGGTCTTGCCGCGGATATCGCCCCGGTGCTCAATGAAGGTGAAGATGTCGGCCAAGATTTGGCAGGGGTGGTATTCGTTGGTGAGCCCGTTGATCACGGGAACGCGCGAGTACTCTGCGAAGCGATCGATGATGGTCTGCTCGAAGGTGCGAATCATCACGCAGTCGCACATGCGCGAAATAATCTGTGCCGCATCTTCCACCGGCTCACCGCGCCCGAGTTGGGTGTCTCGGGTATTTAAGTAGATGGCTGCACCCCCCAACTGGTGCATGCCGGCCTCGAAGGAGAGCCGGGTGCGAGTCGACTGTTTCTCAAAGATCATCACCAGCGTTCGGTCTTGCAGCGGCATGTAGCGCTCAAAGCGCTTGAAGCGGTCTTTAATGACGCGGCTGCGCTCGAACAGATGGGCGATGACCTCGGGTGAGAAATCCTTAAATTGAAGGAAGTGACGCAGGGGGGGGTTGGAATGAGAGGCCGGCATAGGGCACCTGAATCAAGCGGCCTGGGCCGTATCGGATTGCTCGAGAAACCCACGCACCAGGGGCACGAGAATCTCGAGCAACTGCTCGATCTCTTGCGATTGGATAATGAGTGGGGGCAGCAGACGAATCACGCTGTCTTGGGTGACGTTAATCAGTAGGCCCATGCGGAGGGATTCTGCAACCAGCCCCGCACAGGGCCGATGCAATTCCACGCCAATCATCAGCCCCTTGCCACGTATTTCGCGCACCCCACTGCCCATGTGCGAGGCAAGGCCCTTGCGCAGTCCATCCACAAGTTGGTCGCCACGCTGCGTGGCGTTGTCGAGCAAGGCCTCATTTTCGATGGCCGCCAGGGTGGCGAGTCCTGCGCGCATGGCCAGGGGGTTGCCACCGAAGGTTGTGCCGTGGTTTCCTGGGCCAAAAAGCGAGGCTGCCTTGCCCTTGGCCACCACCGCTCCAATGGGCACACCCGACCCGAGTCCCTTGGCCAGCGGCATGACATCGGGGACGATCTCGGCCCACTGGTGGGCGAACCATTTGCCGGTTCTTCCAATTCCACACTGCACCTCATCGATCATGAGAAGAATGTCATGCTCGGTGCAGACGGATCGGAGTCCTCTGAGAAAGTCGAGGGTTGCGGGCCGAATGCCCCCCTCGCCTTGAATCGATTCAATAAAGACCGCAGCAATACTTGGGTCGGCACGAACGGCCGCCTCGACCGCGGCGAGGTCATTGATGGGCAGGCGCACGAAGCCCTCGACGAGTGGCTCGAATCCCTTCTGCACTTTTGCACTGGCCGTGGCCGACAGGGTGGCAATAGAGCGACCATGAAAGGCGCCTTCGAAGACGATGGTCTTGGGCGCGGCGATGCCCTTCTCGTGCCCATGCTTGCGAGCCATTTTGAGCGCCGCCTCGTTGGCTTCGAGCCCCGAGTTGCAGAAGAAAACGTTGTCCATTCCCGATAGAGCCGCAAGTCGGTCGGCCAACTCGGCCTGCAGCGGCACCTCGTAGAGATTGGAGGTGTGAATGAGTTGCCCCACCTGCTCGCGCAGCGCTGCCACCAGGGCGGGGTGGTTGTGGCCGAGCGTGTTGACTGCAATGCCTGAGAGTCCATCCAAGTAGGCCCGCCCCTCGACATCCCAGAGCGTGCTTGCCTGACCGCGCACGAAGGCCACCGGCTGGCGGGCATAGGTGGGCATCAGGTGCGAGGAGAGCGTTGACATTGGTGGGTTTTGGGCTGCAAAAAGTTTGAAAGACAACGCCATTAGAATACCGGTTTCTCGTTGAGGTTTTCTCTTTGCGTCCCGATTCCAACGGCCTGTCTCAGGCGGCTCGGTTCATCATCGTGGGCCGCACCAGCAACGGCAAGACATTTCGACCCAGTGATTGGGCCGAGCGCTTGTGCAGTGTGATGGCGGCGTATCGACCCGGCTATGTTGCGGGCAGTTATGGAGACGCTTCTCTGCTTGGATTCTCACCTTACGCACAGCCCATCACCCACGATGGCGTGAAGTCTGTGGTGGTGGATCAGCGCATCGAGGGACTCGAGCCCATGGCGTGGAGTTTCGTGGTGGGCTTTGCGCGTGACAACGACCTGGTCATGCAACCGCTGGTGTAAGGGCGGTTAGACCGACTCCAAGGCCTGCATCGCGCGGCCGGTAATCTCGTCGACGCGTCCCACCCCCAAAATACTCAAGACCTTGGGTGCGGCCGCATCTCCGGTGCTCGACCACTTGCTGTAGAAGTCCACGAGTGGGCTGGTCTGCTGATGGTAGACCTGCAGACGATTGCGCACCGTTTCTTCTTTGTCGTCATCCCTCTGAATGAGGGGTTCCCCAGTCTCGTCATCGACATTGGGTTGTTTGGGCGGGTTGAACTTCACATGGTAGGTGCGGCCACTGGCCACATGAACACGTCGACCGCCCATGCGCTCGATGATGTCGGTGTCTGGAACCTGGATCTCAAGCACTGCGTCGATTCGAACGGCCGCATCTCGCATGGCCTGGGCCTGTGGAATGGTGCGTGGAAATCCATCGAAGAGATAACCATTGCGACAGTCGGCGTCCTTGAGGCGCTCGAGCACCAGGTTGATGATGATTTCATCGCTCACCAGGCCGCCGGAGTCCATGATTTTTTTGGCCGCAATGCCCAGTTCGGTTCCAGCCTTCACGGCCGCCCGCAGCATGTCGCCAGTGGAAATTTGGGGAATACCGAAGTGTGACTTGATGAAGGCTGCCTGCGTGCCTTTACCGGCCCCGGGGGGACCCAAGAGGATGAGCCGCATAGAAGGTGTCTCCGAAATCTAGTAGTTGCAATGGTTGGGGGCGCGCTGTCTTTGAGTATAAGCGGTCAACTTAGCAGGCGCCTCACCCTTTCGAGATCTTCGGGAGTATCCACGCCCGCTGGGGGGGGCTTCGGAAGCGAGATAGTGGTGATGCAATGGCCGTGGTCGAGCCAACGCAACTGCTCGAGCTGCTCCATTGACTCGATGGGGCTGGCCCCCCATTGAGTAAAGGCCTGAAGGGGCCCCGCTCTGAAGGCGTAGAGCCCAAGATGCCTGAAAAGGCCGGCTGGGGCAGCGGCTGTGAGGCCCGTGGCGGAATCGGACCTGGCGGAGGTTTGGAGTTCGGCGTGCAACTGCGACATAGAGACCCAGCGATCTCGCCAAAAGGGGACGGGTGAGCGAGAGAAATAAATCGCGCGGCCAGAGGTCCCCACCACCGCCTTGACGACCTGAGGCAGCAATAACTCCTCGTCGCTGAGCGGCGTGATCGCAGTGGCAACCGATGCGAGTGGGTCCTCTCGCAGTGCGTTGGCAACCGCTTGAAGGGCATCCGGTGGCATGAGCGGCTCATCGCCTTGGAGGTTGACCAGGATCTGGTCGTCGCTGGCGCCGAGCTGCGCTGCTGCCTCCGCGAGCCGATCGGTGCCGCTCGGGTGGTCCGCGCGCGTGCGAATGACCTCGACGCCCGCTGCGGTGCAGACCGTCTCAATCTCGCTGTCATCGGTGGCCACTACGATTCGCTCGGCATTGCTCTTTCTCGCTTGCTCCACCACCCAGAGGATGAGTGGCCGGCCCCCGATCATGGCCAGGGGCTTGTCAGGGAGCCGGCTCGAGGCCCGCCGCGCAGGAATCAGAATCCAGTAGTTGGTGGCACTCACTGCGTGGCAGTCACCGAGGGGACTCGGCGGGGGGCTCGTCTTCTGCCATGGCGGCAATCTCGATCTCGGGGATTGTCAGGGCCTCTTGAACGAGCAAATGCGGAATGCCGTCTTCGATGGGGTAGCCGAGCCGCTCTTGCTTGCAGACCAGCATCATCTTGCCTGCCGCCATTTGAAGGGGGCCTTGGCATTGAGGGCAGGCGAGGATCTCAAGCAGGCGTGGGTCCATGCGCGCTCCGAATTCGGTTGAGTAAATGGCCAATCCATGAGGCGGGTAACTCCACAGACTGCGAAACGGCCCACCAGGACGACGATGACGCAAGAGACTCCGGGCGAGGATCCAGGTCCGGGCTGGAGGTCGGGCCCGATTGAACCGATGGCTTTGCCTGGTCCGACATCTCTTCGAAGAAAAATTTTACGGCATCTTTTTCGGTCATCAGCAGCGGCAACTCGTCATCGTTTGCAGAGAACTTGCTCTGCAGCCATTTCGCCCGAGGATGCGGTTCGTGGTCGCGCAACGGAAGCATGCCGCGTAGCGCCACGCCCATGTCTTCGAGGTCTTGAAAAAACCGCTCCGGCCGTGCGATTCCTGCCAGTGCGAGGGCGGGCTGCCGAACAACAGTCTGGGCTGGCTGGGTGAGTCGTTGAATCCGGGCACCGCTGCGCTGTGGCCTGCTCAATTCAGAGAGTGGAACGGACATGGGGCCCAACTCTGGCATGGACGGCAAGGCCTCGAGGAGTTGATCGAGCGCAGCCCGGCGCTCATCGGATACGGGCTGGTGGCTGCGGTGAAATTGATTGAGCAAAACAAAGTCGATCCGCATTGCCTTCGGGGGTGGCCAAGACTGTCGTAGGGGACCCCAAGGCATGCAACGCCCATTGCCATGGAGCCGGTCGTCGAGGACAAGAATGCGGATGTCAGGACGCAGTGTGACCTGTGAGAGTCCGTCATCGAGAAGAATGAGATTGGTCCGTGGATGGGCTTCCAACAGTGCCTGGGCCGCGAGAAGCCGGTTCTTGTGGACGGCAACGGGGCAGCCGGTTCGCCAAGCCAGAAGCCAAGGTTCATCGCCCGATTGGGCAGGGGGCGTCTGCGAGAGGGACTCCTCATTGAGCACAAGGGGTGGTCGATCCATGCTGGCATCTCTTCGATAGCCAGCACTCACAATTCCCACATGGTGTCCAGAGTCTCGCAGGGCTGTGGCCACCGCAATACAGGCCGGGGTCTTGCCGGCGCCGCCGACAATCCAGTTTCCGATGGCGACCACCGGGATGCCCGGAAGGCTCGGGGCGTTGACCTGCTGCTCTAGACGTCCGCGAGAGACACGGACAACAATCTGGGCAAGGGGACGGAAGACGAGACCGAGAATGGAGAGAACTATTTTGTCTGTGACCGCCAACTTCTCCCTTGAGCCTTGGATGAGGAACCAGTGTTTCCAGATGATTTCCTCTAGCCAAGAGCGGCCCGAAGCGCTTGTGGATAATTCTGTGGACATAAATGGCTTGGGGGCGCTTCTAGGAGTTGGCAACGCCTTATTTTATGCTAGGCACAATTTCCACGCAGGCACTGGGCCTCGCCCAAATCGTGTGGCCATAAAAATAAAAACCTATATTTATCAATTATTTAAAATGTTTCTTTTTGCATACAAGGCCATTGTCCCGCCCAAACCGCTTTGCTGTGGCAGTTTTGTGACGTCCCCTCCAGCAGGCACCGGCTTTTGTGGAGAAGTCCCGCCTCGCAAGCCCCGGAAATACGGAATCTGACCGTGTCGGACCAAGAGTTTCTGAGCGTTTCCGGGCTGAACCGCCTGGTGAGTCAAAGCCTCGCCATGCAGTTCCCGGCGCTATGGGTTCGGGGGGAAATCGGCCAACTCACGCTGGCCGCCAGTGGCCATGCCTATTTAACTCTTAAAGATGTCCATGCCAGTGTCAGGGCCGTGATGTTTCGGCGAGAACTCGCCGCGCTGGGCTTCATGCCCAAGGAGGGGGATCAGGTCGAGGTCCAGGCCAGTGTGGGGCTCTATGAGCCGAGAGGCGAGTTTCAACTACGTATTCTGGCCATGCGGCAGGCCGGTCAAGGAGGCCTCTATGAGCGCTTTCTTCAGCTCAAGGCGCGGTTGGAGGCCGAGGGCCTATTCGATCCTGCCAAGCGCATGGATCGCCCTCAGGCCATTGCCCGGGTCGGTCTTGTGACCTCCCTGGCGGGTGCCGCCCTTCGAGATTTTCTCGTCACCCTTCGTCGGCAGGCCCCGAGACTTCAGGTCAATGTCTATGCCTCCCTGGTTCAGGGTCAGGAGGCCCCGAGCACACTCCTCAAGGCTCTGGCAGAGGCCCGAGAGGATGCCCAAAGGGGCCGGATTCAGGCCCTTGCAATGGTCCGTGGGGGTGGGTCGCTTGAAGACCTCTGGGCCTTCAATGACGAGGCCCTGGTGAGGGCTGTTGCGGCACTGCCCGTCTACGTGGTGAGTGGGGTTGGGCATGAGACGGACACCACTCTGGTTGATTTTGTCGCCGACCACCGCGCTGCCACGCCCACCGCTGCAGCGGAGTGGCTGGCCCAGGGGGAACTCGAACTCTTGCAGGCCGTGGATATTCAGATTCGCAACTGGCGGCAGCGCATGCAGGGCCGCCTACAGACTCTGCAGCAGACTGTGGATGTTGCCGCCAGGGGCCTGCGCAATCCGCGGGAGGTGGCGCGGCTTCGCGAGCAACAACTCCTTCAACTGGCCCGGGCCTGGCGCGCGCAGTCGGGTCGACTCCGCGATCGGTTCGGAGCGCGGCTTGAGGCGACGCTGGGCCGATTCTCTGGACTTCACCCGCTCTCGGTGCTTTCACGCGGCTATGCAATGGTCGTGGACGAGTCGGGTCGGCCGATCGTGAGTGCGGCGCAGAGTCCCCCCGGCGCAGAGGTGGGGCTTCTCTGGTCTGACGGCCGACGAACCGGGCGACTCGACTAGGGCAGCGAGGAAGGGGGACGATTTAGGCAGCGACTCAGGCGGCGATTGCACGGCCTCCGATGGGGTTATGGCGGGGGGAGTTCAGATAGCATCCTCCCTTCGCTTGCTTTTAACCCCGCAATGGAGAGAACAACAATGGAACACGCACTTCCCGCGCTTCCCTACGCCATGGACGCATTGGCGCCCCATATTTCAAAAGAGACCCTCGAGTTTCACTATGGCAAGCATCACCAGACCTATGTGACCAACCTCAACAACCTCATCAAGGGCACCGAATTTGAGTCGTCCAGCCTCGAGGACATCGTCAAGCGTTCTTCGGGTGGGGTCTTCAATAACGCGGCCCAGGTCTGGAACCACACCTTCTACTGGAATGGTCTCTCTCCAAAGGGGGGCGGTCAGCCGAGCGGCGCACTGGCCAACGCCATCAATGCCAAGTGGGGAGGTTTTGATGCGTTCAAAGAGGCCTTCACCAAGAGCGCCATTGGCAACTTCGGTTCGGGCTGGACCTGGCTGGTCAAAAAGGCCGACGGCTCATTGGATATCGTCAACACCAGCAACGCGGCCACGCCACTGACCACCACCGACAAGCCCCTGCTCACCTGCGACGTCTGGGAGCATGCCTACTATGTGGATTACCGCAACAAGCGGCCCGACTACATGAATGCCTTCTGGGCCCTGGTGAACTGGGAGTTTGCTTCGACCAACTTTGCCTAAAGCACTCAAGGAACACGGAGGCAACGGTTAGGGATCGGTTGGGCTAGTGATCGGTCGGTGATCGCTTAGCAATCAATGAGCGATTGATTAGGGCTGCCGCGGTTGGGGCAGCCCTTTGATTTTTTTACCCGGGCCAATCCCGCGTCGCTCGAACCAGCCTTGCTCCATCTCAAGCGCGTAGAGGGCGGGGCGCATTGCACAGTGCGGGGTCTCGGTTCTTGGCCGCATGTCGGCCAGGTTGATGACTTCCCCGCCCGCATCAATAAACGCAACTGTTAATGGCAGGGGCGTGTTCTTCATCCACATGCAGATGCGCTCGGGCCGCTCGAAGACAAAGACCATGCCGCTGTCGGGCGCCAGGGACTCGCGGTACATAAGTCCCCGTGCCCTCTGATCGGGCTCGGCCGCGACCTCCGCACTGATTCTGAAGGCCCCTATTTGCAGGGAAATGGGCCCGGTCGAATCGGCCGCAACGCCGCCCCTGCCCGCGGCCATGGACTGGCCAAGGCCCAGACCAAGGGCCAACGAGGCGGCCAGGAGGGCTCTCACCATTGCTTTGGCCTGCCGGCCGGACAGACCCGCCCAAATGCTGCTGGCGTCTGTATCAGAGGCGATTCGAGGCGAGGGAAATTTGATCAACATCAAGAGCTGGCTCGATTATTAGAAAGGGAAGTTTCCTGGGGGCGCTTGACCGTAGAATATCTTCACAGAAAAAATTCTTCGGAGATTGTCATGTCGAGCAAAGTTGTCGTCCCCAGCGTCGGAGAGAAAATCACGGTCAATGCCGACCATTCGCTGAACGTTCCCGATCAGCCCATCATTCCCTATATCGAGGGCGATGGCACTGGGGTGGATATCTCCCCGGTCATGATTAAGGTCGTGGATGCGGCCGTGGCCAAGGCCTACGGCGGCAAGCGAAAAATTGCTTGGATGGAGATTTTCTGCGGTGAGAAATCCACCCGCTTCTATGGGCCCGACGTCTGGCTGCCCGATGAGACCCTCTCGCTGCTCAAGGACTATGTGGTCTCTATCAAGGGCCCCCTCACCACACCCGTGGGCGGCGGTATTCGGTCGCTGAACGTGGCGCTGCGCCAGCAACTCGACCTCTACGTCTGCCTGCGGCCTGTGCGCTACTTCAAAGGCGTTCCCAGTCCCCTCAAGGAGCCCGAGAAGACCGACATGGTGATCTTCCGTGAGAACTCCGAGGACATCTATGCAGGCATTGAGTACGCGGCCGACTCTGCAGAGGCGAAGAAGCTCATCGACATCCTCATCAAAGACTTCGGTGTCAAGAAGATCCGCTTCCCGGGAACCTCGGGCATTGGCATCAAGCCCGTCTCGAAAGAGGGCACCGAGCGGCTCGTGCGCAAGGCCATGCAATACGCCATCGACAACGACAAGCCCTCGGTCACGCTGGTGCACAAGGGCAACATCATGAAGTTCACCGAAGGAGGCTTTCGCGATTGGGGCTACGCCCTGGCACAGAATGAATTCGGGGCCAAGCCCATCGACGGCGGCCCCTGGTGCAGCTTTAAGAATCCCAAGACAGGCAACACCATCACAGTGAAGGACTCCATTGCCGATGCCTTCCTTCAGCAGATCCTTCTGCGACCCAACGAGTACGATGTGATTGCCACCCTCAACCTCAACGGCGACTACATCTCGGATGCCCTGGCCGCTCAGGTGGGCGGCATCGGCATTGCCCCGGGGGCGAACATGTCTGATACGGTGGCCATGTTCGAGGCTACCCACGGCACCGCGCCCAAGTACGCGGGAAAAGACTATGTCAATCCTGGGTCGCTCATCCTCTCGGCCGAGATGATGCTTCGTCACATGGGTTGGACCGAGGCGGCCGACCTCATCATCTCCTCGATGGAGCGCTCAATCACCAGCAAGAAAGTCACTTACGACTTTGCTCGGTTAATGGACGGGGCCACCCAGGTCTCTTGCTCGGGTTTTGGCGATGTCATGATCGCCCATATGTAAGAAGGCCTCGCCAGAGAGAAAAAAGCCCCAGGCATTTCTGCCGGGGCTTCTTTATGGGCCGGTGGCGCTGTTTGCGCCCGACCCAACGTTCAGAAGGGGTTTAGCCCTGGGGAACGATATTCGATGCCTGCTTGCCTTTGGGGCCTTGAATGATGTCGAACTGAACCTTTTGGCCCTCTTTCAGCGAACGAAACCCATTGGTCTGGATTGCGGAGAAGTGTGCGAAAACATCCTCGCCACCTTCATCGGGGGTGATAAAACCAAAACCCTTGGCGTCGTTGAACCACTTGACTGTACCTGTAGACATTCCTGCGTACCTACCTTTTTCAAAAAAACAATAAACCGCACGTCAAGAGGACATCCCTGCCATGCGAAGCGCAATACCACATCTCAATATATTCCTTGCCGAAGGGTTTGTCTACACCGGAATCGATCTAAACTAGGGCCCATGCCGAACCAACTTCCTGCCCTCCCTGGCGATGGCGGTGCGCCAGTCCTGGAGAAGGCGCCAGCCAAAGTTGCTCCGCCGCCACGTTTTACCGTCTGGCTCCTCAACGATGATTTCACCCCGATGGAATTTGTGGTCATCGTTCTGCAAAAATTCTTCTCAATGGACCGCGAACAGGCCACCCAGGTCATGCTTCGAGTGCATCGTGAGGGACGCGGCGTCTGCGGCGTCTACCCACGGGAACTCGCTGAGACTAAAGTAGAGCAGGTCAACGGTTTTTCCCGGGTGCACCAGCACCCCCTGCAGTGCGTCATGGAGGAAGCATGATTTCGCAAGAACTGGAAGTGAGTCTCCATATGGCCTTCGTCGAGGCCCGGCAGCAACGACACGAGTTCATCACCGTTGAACACCTGCTCCTGGCCCTGCTCGACAACCCCTCCGCGGCCGAGATCCTCCGGGCTTGCGCCGTCGACATGGACGCCCTGCGCAAGTCTCTGCTCACGCACATCAGTGACAACACGCCGGTGATTCAAGGCACCGACGATGTCGATACCCAGCCCACCTTGGGCTTTCAGCGCGTCATTCAGCGGGCGATCATGCATGTCCAGTCCACTTCCAACGGCAAGAAAGAGGTGACCGGCGCCAATGTGCTCGTGGCCATCTTCGGTGAAAAGGACTCCCACGCCGTGTACTTCTTGCACCAGCAGGGTGTCACCCGACTCGATGTTGTCAACTTCATTGCCCATGGCATCACCAAGGCGGGTCAGACACCACCCACCGGCGCCGAAGAGCCCGCAGTGGAGACCCCCGATGGCGCCCCGGCCGCCGCCGGCGGCCAGCAGCAGACGCCCCTCGATCAGTACACCCAGAATCTGAATAAGCTCGCTCTCGACGGCAAGATCGACCCCCTCATTGGCCGCGAGCACGAGGTCGAGCGAGTGGTCCAGGTGCTCTGCCGCCGCCGCAAGAACAACCCCCTGTTGGTGGGTGAGGCCGGTGTGGGCAAGACCGCCATTGCCGAGGGCCTGGCCTGGCGCATCACCGAAAAGCAGGTGCCCGACATCCTCGAGAACGCCACCGTTTACTCCTTGGATATGGGTGCGTTGCTCGCCGGCACCAAATACCGGGGTGATTTTGAGCAGCGCCTAAAGGCCGTGTTGAAGCAGCTCAAGGCCGACGAGAACGCCGTGCTCTTTATTGATGAGATTCACACGCTCATTGGGGCGGGTTCGGCCTCGGGCGGTACGCTCGATGCCAGCAATCTCCTCAAGCCCGGCCTGTCATCGGGCAGCCTACGTTGCATTGGGGCCACCACATACAACGAGTACCGGGGCATTTTCGAGAAAGACCATGCCCTCTCGCGCCGCTTCCAGAAGATCGATGTCAACGAGCCCTCGGTCGACCAGACCATTCAAATCCTCAAGGGTTTGAAGTCTCGTTTTGAAGAGCACCATGGCGTGAAGTACCAGGCGGGGGCACTCACTGCAGCCGCAGAACTCTCTGCCCGCTACATCAACGATCGCCACCTTCCGGACAAGGCCATCGATGTCATCGATGAGGCCGGTGCGGCCCAGCGCATTCTTCCCAAGAGCAAGCAAAAGCGCACCATTGGCAAGGCCGAAATCGAGGACATCGTCTCGAAGATTGCTCGCATTCCGCCCCAGACCGTCAACACCGACGACCGGCAGATACTGGCCAAGCTCGATCGAAACCTCAAGAACGTGGTCTTCGGCCAAGACCCGGCCATCGATGCGCTCACGGCCGCTATCAAAATGGCCCGCTCTGGCCTGGGCAAGTCCGACAAACCGATTGGCGCCTTCCTGCTCAGCGGCCCAACGGGTGTCGGCAAGACCGAGGTGGCCAAGCAACTCGCCTTCCTGCTTGGCATTGAACTCATTCGCTTTGACATGTCGGAGTACATGGAGCGACATGCGGTCTCGCGTCTTATTGGGGCGCCCCCGGGCTATGTGGGCTTCGACCAAGGCGGGCTACTCACCGAGGCGGTCCACAAGAAGCCGCATTCGGTTTTGCTCCTCGATGAGATCGAGAAGGCCCATCCCGAGATCTTCAACATCTTGTTGCAGGTCATGGACCACGGTACGCTCACCGACAACAACGGCCGCAAGTCGGACTTCCGCAATGTCATTCTCATCATGACCACCAATGCCGGCGCAGAGCTTCTGGGCAAGCGTTCTATTGGCTTCTCCAATCCTCGTCAGCAGGGCGACGAAATGGAAGAGATCAAGCGTGTCTTCACGCCCGAGTTCCGCAATCGCCTCGACGCAACCATCTCCTTCCGCTCGCTCGATGAAGAAATCATTCTTCGCGTGGTCGACAAGTTCCTCATCGAGCTCGAGTCCCAACTCCAAGAGAAGAAGGTCGAGGCGTCCTTCAGCGAGAATTTGCGCAAGTACCTGGCCAAGAAGGGCTTCGACCCGGCCATGGGCGCGCGGCCCATGCAACGAATCATCCAAGAGAAAATTCGCAAGGCACTCGCAGATGAACTCTTGTTTGGACGTCTTGCCAACGGAGGCCGTGTTGACATCGATCTGGCCGACGATGGAGAGACCGTGGAGCTTCAGTTCCTGCCCAACGAGGCAGGCGCAAAGCGGCCGCCCGAGCAGCCACTCGAGGAAGAGGCAGAGGCCTCATAGACCTCGGCTAGGGTTTTCCTTGAGCGAAAAGTGTCCGTTTGCGCTTGCAGATTGCGCTGTTTCCCGGAAACTACACATACAGATAGATACATAAGGAGAGGAGACTTCATGTCTATTCGTCAGATTGCGGCTGCAGCCGCTTTAGTTGCTTTTGCGGGGGCTGCTCAGGCCACCGATCTTTCCAAGATTCGTTACATGGCTGCCAATTGCGCCAACTGCCACGGAACCGATGGGAAGGCGGTGGGTGCTGGCGCCCTCTCCATTGCCGGCTGGGAGCGCGGCCGTTTTATCGAGACCATGACGGCCTACAAGAATGGCACCCGTGCCGCCACCCTGATGCACCAGATCTCCAAGGGCTACAGCGATGAGCAAATCGCGCAGCTGGCCGATTACTTCGCTGCGCAGAAGAAGTAATCCTCAAGGGTCCACGGTCGTCGGCAGCATTGCAGACACACACACGAATTCAGTTCAGGGAGACATCATGAGTCAATCGAATCAGGGCCGTCGCGGCCTTCTCAAAGCAGGCGCAGGCGCGGCCGTCCTTGGCGGAGCAGGGCTCCTCACAGGCTGCGAAACCACCCAAGGCTTCGGTGCATCACAAAAGAAACTCGGCCGGGTCATCGTCATCGGCGGTGGCTATGGAGGTGCAACTGCAGCGAAGTACCTCAGCCACTGGAGTGGCGGTGCCATCGAGGTGGTGCTCATCGAGCGCGAGAGGGAGTTTTATTCCTGCCCCATCTCCAACCTGGTGCTGGGTGGGTCTGTGAAGATGGACTACATCAAGCGCGACTACCGTGGGCTGCGCGAGCGCGGCATTCTGGTTCTGAATGACGAAGTCACCAAGATCGATCCCGTCAACCAGAAGGTCTCGATGAAAAAGATTGCCGACATGAAGTACGACCGCCTCGTTGTATCGCCGGGCATCGACTTCAACTTTGGCGCCATCAAGGGCCTCGATGCGGAAGCCCAGAAGACGGTTCTCCACTCGTGGAAGGCCGGTGCACAGACTATTGCGCTGAGAGCTCAGCTCGAGGCCATGAAGGATGGCGGCACCTACATCCTTACCATTCCCAAGGCACCCTATCGCTGCCCCCCAGGCCCCTACGAGCGCGCCTGCCAGGTGGCCAGCTACTTCAAGCAGGCCAAGCCCAAGAGCAAGGTTCTTGTCCTCGATGCCAACCCCGATGTGCAGTCCAAGAAGGGCCTCTTCATGAAGGCCTGGACGGAACTCTACGGTGGAATCATCACCTATACGCCGAACATGGTCGTCAATGAAATCGATATGAAGAGCCGCACACTCATCACCGAGGTCGGCGACAAGGTCAAGGGCGATGTCATCAACATCATTCCGCCCAACCAGGCCGGTGATCTCGCCAGGGGAGCAGGTCTGGTCAATGCGAACAACCTCTGGTGCGGCGTCGATTGGATGACCATGGAGTCCACAGCATTCAAGAACATCCATGTTCTGGGCGATGCCACGCTCTCGGCGCCTGCCATGCCGAAGTCCGGCCACATGGCCAACCAGCATGGCAAGACGGCCGCCGCCGCCATTATTGAAATCATGAATGGCCGCGCCCCCGTTGCGCCGATGATGGCCAATACCTGCTACAGCTTCGTGGACTCCGCCAATGTGGTCCACGTCGCCAGTGTCCACACCTTCGACAAAGAGAAGAAGACCATGGTCACGGTTGCAGGTTCGGGTGGCCTCTCCACTGTTGCCAACGAGGTGGAGGGCAAGCATGCCTTGAACTGGGCGCAGAACATCTGGGCCGACATGCTCACCTAAGGCTGTTTTCACCCAAAATCGGGCATGATGGGGCAACCCTTCATGCCCTTTTTTGTTTTTCCCTACAGTCGAACTCTTTGATGCAATGAACGCACTTGAAGCGCTCCGAGAACACTCGGTGGTCGTGGCCGATACGGGTGACTTCACCCGAATGGCCAGCTTCGCCCCGCGGGACGCCACCACCAACCCAAGCCTTATTCTGAAGGCCCTGGCCCAGCCCGCGGGGGCCAGTCTCTATTCGCAGATTGTCTCTGGCCACCATGGCTCGCCCCACGAGCGAATGCTCGACCTGCTGGTGGCATTTGGGATCGAGATCCTTTGTGTCATTCCAGGCCGCGTCTCGACCGAGGTCGATGCGCGGCTCTCTTTTGATACCAAGGCCACCATTGATCAGGCGCTGTCGATCATGGAGCGCTATGCGGCGGCTGGTGTTGAGGCCAGCCGGGTGCTTGTTAAGGTCGCCGCCACATGGGAAGGCATTCGTGCAGCAGAGAAACTCGAACTCCGCGGCATTCATTGCAACCTCACGCTCTTGTTCTCCATGCCGCAGGCACGTGCCTGTGCCGATGCAGGTGTGACGCTGATTTCCCCCTTTGTGGGGCGCATTACCGACTGGCACAAGGCCAAGGGCGAGACTTGGGAGTCCGTGCAGGATGACCCCGGTGTTCGCTCGGTGCAAGAAATCTTTTCCGACTACAATCACCGCGGCGTCAAGACAGAGGTCATGGGCGCGAGCTTTCGCACCCCCGAGCAGGTGCTTGCCCTGGCGGGCTGCGATTTGCTCACGGTCAGCCCCGAGATTCTCTCGCAACTCCAAGCGATGCCGGTGCCTGCAGACTTTGCGCCCATGCGGGCCGAGGCTGCCCCGGCGAGGGAGAGTAACGGCAAGCCCATGACCGAGCCCGACTTCCGCTACGGCCTCAACGACTCCGCCATGGCCACTGAAAAACTGGCCGATGGCATTCGATTGTTTGCCAAGGACGGTCAGGCACTTCTCGATCGCCTGGCCCAATAGGCCGAGGGAGCCGAGGGAGCCGAGGGCCACGAACGCTTCTTTCCTCTCACCGTTTCACCCAATCAATCGAACACTTCAAGGAGATCTCAATGGCCAAGGGCTATGTCATCGGACACCTCAATATCCACAACCCCGAGGGCTACCAAGCCTACGCAGCACAGGTTCCACCCTCGCTCACGCCCTTTGGTGGTCGATTCATTGTGCGTGGTGGTGCAGTCCATGTATTCGATGGAGAGCCAATTGGCCCGCGCAATGTCGTCATTGAGTTCCCCAGCGTGCAGGCCGCAAAGGATTGGTACGCATCGCCCGCCTATCAGGCCATTGTCGGTGGCCGTACTCAGAACGCGAAGGGCTACCTGATGGTGGTCGAGGGCTTTGAGGCCTAGTGCTTAGATCCCGGTAATTAGATCGCAGCGCCCAGACCCTAGCGGCCGGTGCTTCCAAAACCGCCCTGGCCGCGCTGGCTCGATTCGAAGGCATCTACCACTTCAAAGCGTGCCTGCACCACAGGAACAATGACCAACTGCGCCAGCCGCTCCATGGGCTCAATCGTGAAGGCCGACTGTCCGCGGTTCCAAGCCGACACCATCAGGGGGCCCTGGTAGTCGGCATCAATGAGTCCTACCAGGTTGCCCAGCACAATACCGTGCTTGTGGCCCAGACCACTGCGGGGAAGGATGAGTCCGGCGAACCCCGGATCGGCAATGTAGATCGACAGGCCCGTCGGGATCAGTTCTGTCTGACCTGGCTGCAAGACCAGCGCAGATTCCAGTGCGGCCCGAAGGTCGAGTCCTGCCGAGCCGGGCGTGGCATAACTGGGCAGGCCGCCTCGAAGGCGTTCATCAAGAATGCGCACGGCAATCGGCATCAATTCGACTCGGCCTCCTGCAGGCGCCTGGCAATTTCAATGACGAGATTCGCCGCCTGAACGGCCTTGTCCCGACGCGGCCAAGGCGTTGTGTCGTCGGGGCCGCAAATCATCAATTCGGCGGACGACTTCTGCAGCGACTCGGTGGCAATGTTGCCCACCAATACATCGGCGGACTTGCGTTTGCGCTTGGCTTGCAGTGCCTCACCCATTCCACTGAGTTGACCAATCTCGGCGGCAAATCCAACAGTGAACGGGCGCTGGCTGGGCGGGCGTGCGCCGACACCGGCCAAGATGTCGGGGCTCTCAATCCACTCGAGTGAGGCAAGGCTTCCGCCAGTCTCCTTCTTGATCTTGTCCTGGCGTGTCGCAATGGGTCGCCAGTCGGCCACTGCAGCCACCCCGATAAAGACATCGCTGGGGCCACAACTGGAGAGCGCCTGGTCGACTGCAGCCTGCATCTCAAGGGCGGTGGTCACATCGAGCCGATTCACACCCATTGGAGTGGGAAGACTCACAGGGCCACTCACGAGAGTGACCTCGGCACCGGCCTGGGCACAGGCCTGGGCAATTGCATAGCCCATCTGCCCACTCGATCGATTGGTGATGCCACGAACGGGATCGATGGGTTCGAAGGTGGGCCCTGCGGTGATCACCACACGCCGTTTGGACAGAAGGCCGCGAAGGGGTGGTGTCGATGGCCGCTCGATGGACTGCAAGGCCGCCTCGAGGTGGGCGATGATCTCGAGCGGTTCGAGCATTCGCCCATCGCCGGTCTCGCCGCAGGCCTGCTCTCCATTGCCGGGCCCCCAGATGCCCACGCCCCGCTCGCGCAGCAGGGCGACATTGGCCTGCGTCGCTGGGTGAGACCACATCTGTCGGTTCATCGCGGGCGCCACCCATATGGGTCGATCGCTCGCGAGGCAGAGACTGCTTAGAAGGTCATTGGTCTGTCCGTTGACCATCCGCGCCATGAAGTCGGCCGTGGCCGGTGCAATTAGAATGCCGCTGGCCTCGCGCGAGAGGTCGATGTGGGGCATGCCGTTGTTGGCACCGGACCAGGGATCGGTCATGGCCGGTCGCCCCGAGAGGGCGGTGAAGCTTGCGGTGCCCACAAAGCGGCAGGCGGACTCGGTCATCACCACTTGAACACTGGCGCCTCGCTCGATGAGGCGACGAACGAGGTCGCAGGATTTGTAGGCGGCAATGCCGCCGGTGACACCGAGAACCAGGTGATGCCCTTGCAATGTCATTTGGGTGCCTCGCGTTTGACGCGTCGAAACTCATCTAGAATGAACAACACAGCACCCACTGTAATGGCGCTGTCGGCAATGTTAAAGGCCGGCCAATGCCAACCCGCCACATGCAGGTCGATGAAGTCGACCACCGCGCCAGTGGCGAGACGATCGATGAGATTTCCAATGGCCCCACCGATAATCAGGCTCGCCGAAGTGGCAAAGAGCGGCTGCTGGTGCCCTTTGCGAAGCATGACCACCAAAAAGCCGGTGATCCCCAGGGCCAGGGCAACGAAGAACCAGCGCTGCCAGCCGCCCGCGTCGGACAAGAAACTGAAGGCTGCCCCAGTATTGAGCACGTAGACCAGGTTGAAGAATCCAGTGATCTCCAGGCTCTCGCCGTAGGCGAAGCGATTGACCACCATGAGCTTGGTGAGTTGGTCGAGCCCGACGATGAGGAGGCTCAGCATGAGCCAAGGCATCATTCCCGACGGCGTGCGGCCCCGCCTTGTCATCGGGGTCGGGGAATCGTTGGTCCTAGGCAAAGAGCCGCCTCTCGCCCTGGCCGTTCAGATTGCCAACGCATCGACCACAGAGCAATGGGTGATCGTTTTTCGATCCGACATCGGCCCGCAGATGCCAGCATCGACTGCACTTGGTATGCGTCAGCGGACTGGCCTGGATTTTCAGTGCGCCATCGGCCGAGATCCGCAGGACCACTTCCGATGTGATCATCACAAAACGAAGCTCATCGCCCAGGCGCTCGAGCATGCCCAAGGTTTTTGCATCGGCCTCGATCTCGAGTCGCGCCTGCAGCGAGGAGCCCAAGGCACCTGCCTCGCGTGATTTCTCGATGGATCGCATGGCCTCCGCACGGATTGATCGAACCTGAGACCAACTGCTCAGCAACTCCTCGGCATCGGCGAACTCGGGCAAGGGAGCCGCGGTCTGCGCAAAGACCGACTCATCGGCCTCTCCTCGGTGAATGGTCCAGGCCTCGTGGGCTGTGAACGAGGCAATCGGTGCGAGCAGGCGCAGAAGGCTCTCCGTGATGTGCCATAGCGCGGTCTGTGCCGAGCGACGCGCCTGTCCCGACTTCGGCGTGGTGTAGAGCCGGTCTTTGAGGATGTCTAGATAAAAGGCCCCCAGGTCTTCGGAGCAGAACGACGTGAGCCGCGCCACGGCCGGGTGAAAAGAGTAGGTGGCGTAGAGCCCCAAGACCTCGGTCTGCATCTGCCGCGCAAGGGCCACGGCATATCGATCGAGTTCGGCCATCTCGTCCCACTCGATGCGATCGGTGGCGGGGTTGAAGTCTGCAAGATTGCCGAGCAGAAATGTCAGGGTATTGCGAAGCCGTCGGTAGGCCTCGACAATGCGCTTGAGGATCGTGTCGGAAATCGACAACTCACCGGAGTAATCGGTGGCCGCCACCCAGAGGCGAAGAATGTCGGCGCCAAGTGTTTCAGAAATCTTTTGGGGCGCAATGACATTGCCCATCGATTTCGACATCTTGCGTCCCTCGCCATCCACAACAAAGCCGTGGGTGAGAAGCGCTTTGTAGGGAGGCTCGCCATTGATCATGCAGCTGGTGAGCAACGATGAATGAAACCATCCTCGATGCTGGTCGCTGCCTTCAAGATAGAGGTCGGCGGGGAAAGCCGATGCATCTGCATGAGAGCCTCGCAAGACGGTGTCGTGCGTGGTGCCTGAGTCGAACCAGACATCCAGGGTGTCCTTGTTTTTCTCGTAGGCCGATGCCGGCCCCTCCAGGCCTGCGAGGAGTTCGCCCACAGTCAGTGACTGCCAGGCCTCAATTCCCTTGGCCTCAATCGCGCTGGCAACGCGCTCGAGAATCTCTGGGGTCTGGGGGTGCAGGGCACCGGTTTCTCTGTGCACCAGAAAGGCCATGGGGACTCCCCACTGCCGTTGACGCGAGAGCGTCCAGTCGGGGCGATTGGCGATCATCGCGGAGAGCCGCGCCTTGCCCCAACTCGGGTAGAAGGCCGTGGCCTCAATGCCCGCCATGGCGAGTTCACGAAGGGTCTTGCCTCCATCGACGGGCTTGCGGTCCATGCCTGCGAACCACTGGCTGGTGGCCCGATAAATGATGGGCGACTTGTGTCGCCAGCAGTGCATGTAGCTGTGGCCATATTTCTTTTCGCGCATGAGGCTGCCGCAGCCACGCAAGGCCTCGACGATGACTGGGTTGGCCTTCCAAATATGCTGCCCTCCGAAGAGTGGAAGGCCCTCGACATAACGGCCATCGCCCATCACAGGGTTCAAGATATCCGCATCGGACTGGCCATCGTCTCGCCAGCTTTGAAAGTCATCCACACCGTAGGCGGGGGCAGAGTGAACGATGCCGGTACCGGTATCGAGCCCCACATAGTCGGCGGGAATCACTCGCGAGAAACGCGCGAAGCCGGCGTGCGCATGAAAGAGGGGATGTTCAAACACCATGTCTTTGAGCAATGCGCCGGGCAGGCTTCCTATCACACGGCCCTCGAGCCCCCAGTCTTGCATGCAGGCTTCCAGCCGCTCCTTCGCGATGAGCAGCCATTGGAAGTGGGGGTGGGCGGCAATTTGAACCAGGGCAATTTCATGCTCGGGATGAACATTGAGTGCGAGGTTCGCAGGCAGGGTCCACGGAGTGGTGGTCCAGATCACTGCTGCACCACGGCCCTTGAGTACGACGCCCGCGGCCTTCTCGAGCGCCTTGGCCGTGGCCTCTGGGCAGCCAAAGGCCACCTCCACGGCGGGATCGGTCTTCTCGGCATATTCCACCTCGGCCTCGGCCAGCGCAGAGCCGCAGTCGAAGCACCAGTTCACGGGCTTGAGTCCTCGAAAGACAAAGCCTTTCTCGACAATCGTTTTGAGGGCGCGGACTTCATCGGCCTCGTTTTGAAAATCCATGGTCTTGTAGGGCCGGTCCCAATCGCCGAGCACGCCCAGGCGAATGAAGTCCAACTTCTGTCGCGCGATTTGCTCCTGCGCATAGGCCCTTGATTTCGCCTGGACCTCTGCGGTGGGAAGGCCCTTGCCAAACTTCTTCTCAATTTGAATCTCGATGGGCATCCCGTGGCAGTCCCAGCCTGGCACATAGCGGGCATCGAAGCCGGCCAGGGTCTTGGACTTGACGATCATGTCCTTGAGGATCTTGTTGACCGCATGGCCAATGTGAATGTCGCCATTGGCATAGGGCGGTCCATCGTGGAGAACAAAGAGAGGGCGGCCTGCAGTGATTTGGCGAATGCGTATGTAGACGCCTCGGTCTTGCCACTGCTTCACCCAGCCGGGCTCGCGTTTGGCGAGATCCCCACGCATGGGGAAGGCCGACTCTGGGAGATTCAGTGTCTGGCGATACTGGCCGCCTTCGTTCGAAGCGTCTTTTTCTTGACTCATTGTTTCAGCTGCTCACGCGCCTGGGCGAGGTCCTTTTGCATTTGTTGGGTCATTGCCGAGAGGCTCTCGAAGTGGGCCTCTGGGCGAATAAAGTCCACTAGCGTGACACAAACATCGCGCCCATAGGCGTCGCCTTCCCAGTCAAAGACAAAGACCTCAAGCAGCATGCGTCCGGCGTTCTCCACCGTGGGGCGGCGGCCAAGGCTTGCGACGCCAGCGCGTCTCTGGCCCCCAAGGCCATCGACCCAGACCGAGAAGATGCCCGAGATGGCCAAGTCGTTGGGCATGCGCAGATTGAGCGTTGGGAATCCCAGGGTGCGGCCGAGCTGCTGGCCGCGTTGAACACGGCCCCGAAGCGCTACGCCGTGGCCAAGGCATTCGATGGCCTCTTGCCATTGGCCGGCTTCAAAGTGGTCACGAATGCGACTGCTCGAGACCACACCTTTTTCATCGCGCACTGCGGGAATAACCGAGACGGCAAAACCCAGGCTGCGCCCAAGCCGCTCGAGCAAATCGGTATCGCCTTGTCGGCGGTGACCAAATCGGAAGGCCTCTCCCACGGAGAGATGGCGCATGCCAAGTCCTTCCACCAAGAGATTGCGCACGAAGTCCTCGGCGGCCATCTCTGAGAGTGAGCGATTGAAGGCCAGCAGTCGGCATTCATCGATACCCATAGAGTCCAGGAGGGCGAGTTTGTCTCGCAGGGGCAGGATGCGAGCGAGCCGCACGCTGCGGTTGAAGAAGCGGCGCGGGTGGGGATAGAAACTAAGAAGCGTGGCAGTCAATGAGTCTCTGCGCGCAACCATGCAGGTGGTTTGAATCAGTGCCTGATGACCAAGATGAATGCCGTCGAAACTGCCGATCGTGATCGCCCGCCCGATGGGCACATGGGCGCCGAGATTCGCGTTCGAGGCGGCATTGAGCGACAGGGAAGGGGAGAGCGGTGGGAGCCCGCGGCAGGTGCGCATAAGGGCAGCTTGGAAAAGGCCTGATTATAAATCGCTCTTACAATGGCCTTGGTGCGCACTCGACTCTCGGTTCTTATCTCTGGACGCGGCAGCAACATGCTGGCCTTGGCAGACTGGCTGGACCGGCACGACTTCCCCATTGAGATTGTTCAGGTCCTCTCCAATAAGCCAGAGGCTGCCGGACTCGAACTCGCCCGCAATAGGGGCCTCTCTGCAGAGGCACTCGACCATCGAGCCTTTGCCTCTCGAGAGGCTTACGATGCCGCACTGGCCGATCGCATTGAATCGGTGAAGCCCGATTGGATCGTGATGGCCGGCTTCATGCGCATCCTCACCGAAGGTTTCTGCGCGCGCTTTGCGCGTCGAATGCTCAATATTCACCCCTCGCTGCTGCCTGCCTATGTGGGCCTTCATACCCACGAGCGTGCCTTGGCCGATGGCGTGCGCTTTCATGGCCTCACTGTCCACGGTGTCACGCCCACACTCGACCACGGCCCCATTCTTGCGCAGGCCTTGGTGCCGGTCTTGCCAACCGATACTGCGGAGTCGCTCGCCGCCCGGGTCTTGGAGATGGAGCATCGGGTCTATCCCCAGGCCATCGCGGCGGCCGCCTCGGGTCGAATGCAATGGACCGATGAGGGATGGCGCCCTGGCCAGTCCCGTCCCGGTTTCGAGTCCCTGTCCTTCTCGCCCTGGCATCTGCATCCCACGCTCTTGGATGCGGGCGAAGGCCATTGAAGTCCTCGACCAAGTCTTCCGGCAAGGTGGCTGGCAAGTCCCCCGGCAAGGTTGCTGGCAAGTCGGGTCCCATTCGCCATTCCGACCGCAAGGCCCAGCGCAACGAGCGGGGCGCTCGGCCCGGCGCCAAGTCGCGAAGCGCTTCCGGTGGCATGGGGGGCAACGATCGAATTGATCGGCTCGGGCAGTTGCTCGAGGAGATGGTGGGCTTTGCCCAGCCACTCGATGTCTTTCTCTCAACGGTCTTGCGGGCCGACCCGTCACTGGGCTCGAAGGAGCGCCAGTTTCTGGCCGAAGGAATTATGGCCGCCACCCGGCACTGGGGCAGTTGGCGGCGCATCGTGGCCGAGGGGGAATTTGCAAAGTCCACCGCTCAACGACGACTGGCCCTCTTGGCCGCCGAGGCCTCGGTGGGACTCTCTCGAATTGTCAGTGAGATGTCCTTGGCGGAGCGAGATTGGCTCTTGCGTGCGATCGACGCCCATGCGTCCCAGCCCCACCCCGCCGACCGCTGGAGCCTTCCCAAGTGGATCTTCAACGATTGGCTTGAACAGCTTGGCACCGAGGAGGCTGCGGCTCTTGCGCAAGCCATGGCCGAGTCGGCCAGCCTCGATCTGCGGGTCAACACCATGAAAGCCAGTGTTTCAGAGGTTCTCCAGACCCTCGAGGCCAACGGAATCAAGGCCCAGTCCATTGGAGTCTTGGGTGAAGCCCTGCGTGTAGAGGGGCGACCGGCCCTGGGTCGTCTTGCCTTATTCGAAGCCGGGGGCTTCGAGGTCCAAGACCTCGGCAGCCAACTCCTGGCCCGGGCAAGCGCGCCCAAGCGGGGCAGCCTGGTGGTGGATTTCTGTGCGGGAGCGGGCGGCAAGACACTCGCATTGGGTGCCCTAATGCGCAATACCGGCCGCCTCTACGCGCTCGACCGCTCGGCCCCCCGACTTGCGCGACTCAAGCCCCGTCTCTCTCGCAGTGGGCTCTCGAATGTCTGGCCCATTGCCATTTCGGGTTCCCGCGATGATCGGGTGAAACGCTTAAAGGGCAAGGCCGACATGGTCTTGGTCGATGCCCCATGTACCGGCCTTGGGACCCTTCGCCGAAATCCCGATTTGAAGTGGCGTCAGAGCCCCGAGACCCAGGCCCAGCTCATTGCGCAGCAGGCCGAGATTCTCGATGCAGCTGCATCACTGCTCGCACCCGGGGGGCGGTTGCTCTATGCCACCTGCAGCACCTCCGTGGCCGAGAACGAGGCCCAGGTGGAGGCCTTTTTGGAGCGACACCCGGAATTCGAGCGCCAGAGGCTCGAGGCGGCCTTCGAGCGACTCGAAATCAGTCTGCCGAGCGCCTGGCGGGCCTTTAATTCCAGCGGAGACCTGCGCCTCTGGCCGCATCGCACGGAAACCGATGGTTTTTATGGGTCTTTGTTGGTGAGAAAGCCGCTTAGTGGGACAATAGGCCGTTAAATATTTTGGAAGGAATGGATTTGGAAGCGTTCGTCGACTTTTTGGCTTATGGAGTCACTGGTTGGAATTGGCTCGAGATTGTGGTCTTCACTTTGGTGGTTACCCATATCACCATCGCGGGTGTCACCATCTACTTGCACCGTTGCCAGGCCCACCGCGCCGTTGAGCTCCACCCAATCGTTTCGCATTTCTTCCGTTTCTGGATGTGGCTGACCACCGGAATGGTCACGGCCGAATGGGCCTCCATCCATCGCAAGCACCACGCCAAGTGCGAAACCCCCCTGGATCCGCACAGCCCGCAGGTCGAAGGCCTCCCCACCGTCATGTGGCAGGGCGCAGATCTCTACCGCCTCGAGGCCAAAAACAAAGAGACCCTCGAGCGCTACAGCCACGGTTGCCCAGACGACTGGATCGAGCGCAATCTCTACACCAAGCACAGCGCCATGGGCGTTGCCCTCATGATGGTGATCAATGTCTTGCTCATGGGTGCGGCCGGCGTGGCCGTCTGGGCGGTTCAGATGATGTGGATCCCATTCTTTGCCGCCGGCATTATCAATGGGGTGGGGCACTTCTGGGGTTATCGCAACTTCAAGAGCCCCGATGCCAGCACCAACATCCTCCCCTGGGGCATCCTCATTGGTGGGGAAGAGCTTCACAACAACCACCATTCGTATGCCACCTCACCAAAGCTCTCTGCGAAGTGGTACGAGTTCGATATTGGTTGGGCCTACATTCGCACGCTTCAAATGCTGGGGCTTGCCAAGCCCCGTGCCCTCCCGCCGGCTGTGCAGGTCATCCCGGCGAAAGTGGAAATCGATGCCGCGACCATCCAGGCCGTGCTCTCCACCAAGTACGAGCAGCTTGCTCGACTCTCGAAGGCCGTCTCTAAAGACTTGAACGCCAAGACCAGCGAGATGCGCGATTCATTCGAGGCCATCTGGGCCCAGCGCAGCCTCACTCTGGAGCAGGCTGTGGCAGCGTTGTCCGCCTGGTGTCAGCAGGCCGAAGCCAGTGGAAGCGCGGCGTTGGAGCAGTTCGCCAAGCGTATTCGCTCACTGCACCTTCCTCAGGTCACTGCTTAAGTTCGCGAGTGGCTTAAGTTCTCGCGGTCTTTGCTCGTTGGTCAGCGAACGGTGAGTCGGGCCTGACCTTTTGAGTCGGTGACCAGCACTCGGGCTCTCGAGGGTTCCACTCTAATCTCCGTTCCCACCCGGGGCTCTCCGGCCAGCTCATTGAGTTCCCGCAGTTTGGCTGCAGTGGTGCCAAACCTTTTGGCAATGACCGCCAAGGTGTCCCGCTTGCGCACCTTATAGGTTCGACCCGGAATCATTACCTTCTCAATGGTTTTGGCCCCGGTGAACCGGGCCAAGGCGGTCTCCAGCGCCATTGCATCGTCTTCGTCCACCAAGGGCGCGAGTAGAACCGTTCCGGGCAACAACTGGACATTGGCGTTCTTGAGGCCGTTGGCCTTGGCCAGCGTCTCTGGGGAGACATCGGCCTTGCGAGCCAGCGACTGCAACGTTTCGGATTTGCCGAGGGTATAGGGCTTCCAGCTCACCAGGGGCGCCTTCTGCGCCACATACTCTTCGAAATTCTGTTGGTATCGCTGCGCCTTCTCAATGGGCAGAACAATACGGTTGGTTCGACTCACGGTAATCACCGGTCGACGCAGATGCGGGTTCAGCGACTGAAAGTCCTCGATGGACATCTCTGCGAGCGCAGCAGCCAACGATAGATCAATCGATACGGTTTTCTCGATGGCCGTGAAATAGGGCTTGTCTTCAATGAACGGCAACTCCACACCATAGGCCGATGGATTGCGAAGGACATTGCGAAGGGCCACGAGTTTGGGTACATAGTTTCGAGTCTCCTTGGGCAGCTTGATACTCAGGAAGTCTCCCTTCTTGCCGCGTGCCTTGCTCTGTTTGACCGCACGACGCACGGCATTTTCGCCACGGTTGTAGGAGGCCAGCGTGAGGAACCAGTCGCCCTCAGTGATCTCGTGAATGCGCTGAAGATAGTCGAGCGCGGCGCGGGTCGATTCGATGACATCGCGGCGGTCGTCTTGCCACCAGTTCTGGGACAGATCAAAGGCGCGGCCGGTTGCTGGCATGAACTGCCAGAGGCCTGCCGCCTTGGCGCGAGATGTCGCCTCGGGATTGAATGCACTCTCCACTATGGGAAGCAGGGCAAGCTCGGCAGGCAGTCTGCGCGCCTCAATCTCCTCCATGATGTGGTGGAGGTAGCGCCCTCCGCGGTCAAAGACCCGTTTGAGGTAGTCGGGGTTGGCAGCAATTTGTCGGGCATGCCGCTGAACGATGGGGTCGTTGAGTTCTGGAAGAGAGAACTGCCCGCGAATTCGATCAATCAGGTTTGCACCGACGGCTGCACCGATACTCGGTAGCGGCAGGCTGCTGCTCTCCGATACACCGCTTGCGCTCGCATTTGGAACGACAGCGTTGCTTGTGGTTGTTGCGCCGACGGGTGTCGATGAGGCCGTGGTGCTCGAGATGGGCGCGGCACTATGGGGCCCTTCTGTGGTGGCGCATCCATGAAGCAGCATTAGACTTGCAAGCAAGCCGAGCGAGCCGCGCCCTCGCATGGCCGAGCCTTCAAGCAGCACGAAAGACATCCTTGGCTTGGCGCAGGGCCGTGAATTCATCAAGGCTTTGGGCCAAAAGAAACGGGTTGGTCTGCAGTTCTGTTTCAAGTCGGCTCGGAAGAGTGGAGCGGTTGGCTTCCCTCAGTGAGATCACCTCGGTGAGTCGTGCCTGCACTTCAGAAGAATCGGGCAGGGCATGGGCAGCAAACTTCATGTTCGATAGGGTGTATTCGTGGGCACAGTGAACCATGGTCTCGGGAGGTAGGCCTTTAAACCGCTCCAGGGAGGTGTGGAGTTGTGCTGCCGTGCCACCGAGCAGTCGACCGCATCCACCCGCAAAGAGTGTGTCTCCACAAAAAAGCCGGGGCTGCGAATCTGCAACAAAGCCGAAGTAGGCAATGTGGTCTTGGGTGTGACCAGGAACTTCCATGACCTGGAGGCGAATATTCAGTGATTGAAACTCAACGACATCGCCCTCTCTCACTGCGCGATTCACGCCGTGGGCCTGGCAGAACGCAGGACCATAAATAGGAAGATTTTCACACCCTGCGAAGTCCACCAGCGACTCAATGCCGCCGGTGTGGTCCGCATGGTGATGCGTAATGAGGATGCCGGCGAGCGAGTCACCCGACGCCTTTAAATACGCGACAACCGGCGCGGCGTCGCCCGGGTCGACCACGACCAGTTGCCGGTCTTCCGCAAGGCCCCAGATGATATTGTCTGTGAAAGCGGGAATCTCGATGACATCCATTCCTTCGATCCTAAAACCAATGCAAGACCCTCTATTGTGACTCGAACCGAGCGAAATCCGTTTCATTCCTGGGATCGTTGGTTCGATGGGCCAATGGGCCAGTGCCTGCTGAATTTGGAGCAGGGCTGGATCGATTCGCAAGTTCAAGACACCTTTGGCTATGAGGCATTTCAGATCGGGCCCAGTCGACTCGATGCCCTTCGCAACAATCGCATACTCAATCGAAGACGCATCTCACTTTTTGCCCCCAAGGCCGCTGACTTCGCGGTGGAAGACCAACCCGAACTCGTCTGCTCTCCGACCAGTCTTCCCATTGAATCCGAGAGCGCCGACCTCCTGGTCCTCGCCCACGCATTGGAGGTCTGCCAAGACCCCCATGCACTGGTGCGCGAAGCCGATCGCATTCTCATTCCAGAGGGCCGACTCGTGGTCGTGGGCCTCAATCCAATGAGCCTCTGGTCCCTGCACCGCCCGGTCGCATCGGTTCGCTTCCCTGCTGCGGAGTTGCACTGGATCTCCACGGGGCGACTGCGAGATTGGTGCCGACTGCTCGACCTCTCTGTGGAAGCCGGTGCCATGGGAATGTATCGGCCCGTCTGCCAGACCCAACGAGGCTTGGATCGACTCGAGTGGATGGAGTCAGCGGGCGGCCGTTGGTGGCCTGCGCTTGGGGCGGCCTATTGCATCACTGCGGTCAAGCGGCGGGCTGGCATGCGGCTTCTGAGTGCGAAGTGGAAGAAGACCCAGCAGTCTTCGGTGGGTCAGGTGATAGGGCGGCCTGTATGAATATGAATGGAAGGCCCATATGAGCGCGTCGGGCCCGTTGGCCTCCAGTTCAGCCGTTGTTCTGTTTACCGATGGCGCATGCAAGGGCAACCCAGGGCCGGGTGGCTGGGGTGTCTGGATGCAGTTCGGAGAGGCCGAACGAGAACTCTGTGGCGGTGAACCCGAGACCACCAACAACCGAATGGAGTTGCGAGCGGTGATCGAGGGACTCAATGCGCTCACGCGGTCCTGCCAGGTGGAGATTCACACCGACTCGCAGTATGTGAAAAACGGCATCGAGCAGTGGCTGCCCAATTGGAAGCGCAAGGGCTGGAAGACCGCAGCTGGCAAGCCGGTGGCCAACCAAGACCTCTGGCTTGCCCTTGAGTCGGCCTTGGCCCGACACACGGTGCGATGGTTTTGGGTCAAGGGCCATGCGGGCAATGCCGGCAATGAGCGCGCCGATGCGCTTGCCAATAAAGGTGTTCCACAGCGTTGAGACGCCAAAAAGACGAGAATAGGGGTTTGACCTAGGTTCTCAAGGAGTCATCCGCAGCCATGCGACCTCGCATCCCCGAAATACCCGCCGGACTTCGTGGCAAGGTCGGGCCTCGCGCATGGGGCATGATTGGAATCGCGATCCTCTTGGTGGGCCTTCTTATATGGAAGCAGGGATGGCACCCATGGGCGGGTCCCAAGGGGCCCAGCGGGCCACCGGTGGTGCCCGTGGAAGTGGGCCTCGTGCAGCAACGGGACATCGCTGAGACCCTCTCGGTGACCGGTGCTTTCCGCGCCATCGAGTCGGTCGATCTTCGACCCGAGATTGCGGGCCGCATTGCAGAGATTGGATTCAGAGACGGACAGCGCGTGGCCAAGGGCGCCTTGTTGATTCGTCTCGATGACAGCCTGGCCCGCGCCGAGTTCGCCCAGGCCGAGGCAGAAGCCGCGCTGGCGGAGTCCAATAACAAACGCGCACAAGACTTATTTGCTCGGCAGTTTATTAGCTCACGTGCACTCGATGAAGCCAAGGCCAATGCAGAGATTGCCGCAGCCAAGCGTGACCTCGCCAAGGCCCGCCTCAACAGAACGCGAATTGAGTCGCCTTTTGCAGGGGTTGTGGGCCTGCGGCAGCACAGCCCCGGCGATTATGTGAAGGACGGCGAGGTGGTTGCCGTTGTAGAAGACAGCTCTCGACTCTTCTTCGATTTCCGAGTGCCCGAACGCTTCCTTCGTGAGTTGCGTGTGGGGCAGGCCATTTCAATCGAGACCGAACAACTCCCCAAACCCGTCAAAGCCACCGTCTCTGCAATAGATGCCCGCGTTGACGCCGAAGGCCGTTTCATTCAACTTCGTGCCGTGGTGGTCAACGAGAGTGGTGCCTTGAAGTCGGGCCTCTTCGCAAGGGCCAGGCTCTCGCTTGCAGAGAAACCTGCAGCACTCCTGGTCTCAGAAGAAGCACTCGTCGGCGAGCAGGCAGGCTTCTTTGTCTGGCGAGTGGTGGATGGCAAAGTCGAGAAGGTGCCAGTGAAGCTCGGTACTCGGCTTGAGAAAGAGGTCGAGGTGGTGTCGGGTCTCGCCAAAGACGACCAGGTTGTGATTGCCGGTCAACTCAAGATTCGCAGGCCCGGTCAGCCGGTGAAGATTCTGACGGCCCAGCCTGCGAAGGAAGGGCCCGGCCCTCTAAAAAAATGAGGCTCTCCGAGATTTGCATTGAGCGGCCGGTCTTTGCGACCGTGCTGTCGCTGGTCATCTCACTGATTGGCCTGGTGAGCCTGAGCAAACTCTCGGTTCGTGAGTACCCGAAGATCGACGAGCCGGCGGTCACGGTCAGCACCGATTACCGCGGGGCATCCCCAGAAATCATTGAGTCCCAGGTCACCAAGCCCCTTGAGGACTCCATCGCGGGAATCGAGGGCATTGAGGTGCTCACCTCGATCTCGCGTGCAGAACGATCTCAGATCACGGTGCGATTCAAACTCGATCGCGACCCCGACAGCGCGGCCTCGGACGTTCGCGACCGCGTGGCACGTGTGCGCTCTCGACTGCCCGATGAGGTCAGCGATTCGGTGGTCTCGAAGGTCGAGGCCGATGCCCAGCCCATTATCTGGTTGACCTTCAACAGCGAGACCCTGAGCCTGCTTGAACTCTCGGACCTCGCCAATCGAGTCGTCAAGCCTAGGCTCCAGACTCTTCCTGGTGCAGCCGATGTGCGAATTTTCGGTGACCGTCGATTTGCCATGCGCATCTGGGTCGATGCCCATCGACTCACTGCCAGAGGGCTCTCCATTCAAGATGTCGAAGAGGCCCTTCGTCGGCAGAACGTCGAGGTTCCTTCGGGGCTTATTGAGACCCCAGGCCGCGAGTTTTCCGTCATGGCCCCCACCGACCTTCAGACGCCCGAGGAGTTCGAGGGTATTGTTCTCAAGTCACCCCGTGGGTCTTCTGCGCTGGTGCGTCTGCGAGATGTCGCACGCATTGAGATTGCCCCCCAGGACGAGAAGCGCGTGGCGCGGTTTAAGGGGCGCAACACCGTGGCCATGGGCGTGATCAAGCAGGCCACGGCCAATCCGCTCACGCTCTCATCGGCCGTGCAGAAGTCGCTGCCCAGCGTGCTGCAAGACCTGCCGTCGAGCGTTGACCTGCAGGTGGCCAACGATTACTCGGTGTTCATTGACCGATCGATCAAGGCGGTGATCATCACCATTCTCGAGGCGGTTCTGCTCGTGGGCTTGGTGGTCTTTGTGTTTCTCAAAAGCATGCGGGCCGCCATCATTCCCATCGTCACCATCCCCGTCTCGCTTATCACGGCCTTTGGCCTCATGTACGCCATGGGCTTCTCGGTCAATACCCTCACCCTGTTGGCCATGGTGCTGTCGATTGGCATCGTGGTCGATGACGCGATCGTGGTGCTTGAGAATATTTCTCGTCACATTGAAGAGGGCATGAAGCCCATTGCAGCGGCCATTCAGGGCATGAAGGAGATTAGCTTTGCAGTCGTGGCCATGACGCTTACCCTGGCTGCAGTCTTTGCACCCATGGCCTTTTCATCGGGCCGCACGGGTCGACTCTTCACTGAATTTGCCCTGACACTTGCAGGTGCGGTGCTTGTCTCTGGATTTGTCGCCCTGACACTCTCGCCCATGATGTGTTCGCGGCTGCTCGGCAAGAAGCCTCCACCCCCCGAGCAGGATCGTTGGCGCTGGGTCCATGAGAAGCTCGACCGCTTCGATGTCTTCTTCTCGGGGCTCGCGGCCCGTTACGCCAGCCTACTGTCCACCATCATTGAGAACCGCCGGCTCATCGCCATGGTGGGTGGGGGCGTTGCCATTGTGGGCATTGGCTTTTTCCTTCTGGTGAAGAAGGAACTCACGCCGGTGGAAGACCGTGGCTTTCTGGTCTCCATCATCTCTGCCCCGCAGGGCAGTTCCATCGATTACACCGCCCGCTACTCCTTGCGGCTCGAGGCCATTTTCGAGAAGGTCCCCGAGGTCGACAAGTTTCTTGTGATTGCCGGCACGCCAACCGTAGACAAGGGCATTGCCTTCCTGCGTCCGGTGCCGTGGGAGGACCGCAGTCGAAGCACCCAGGAGATTGCCAAGCAGATTCAGCCGCAGGCCCTCTCCATTCCGGGGGTGAATGCCTTTGTCGTCACGCCCCCATCGCTGGGTCAGAACATACGTTCCCAGCCCATTGAGGTGGTTGTGCTCTCGTCGGCCGAGATTCCCGAGATGGCCGCAGTCACTGAGCAACTGCGACAGGAGTTATTGAAGAACCCCATGCTGCAGGGAGTCGACACCGATCTTCAGATCACCAAGCCCGAGTTTCGACTCGAGGTGGACCGCGAGCGTGCGGCCGACCTCGGCGTTCAGGTAGAGGCCATTGGCCGCACCCTAGAGACCCTTCTGGGTGGCCGACAGATCACCCGCTTCAAGCGTGGCAATGAGCAATACGATGTGATTGTTCAGCTCTCGCCCGAAGGCCGCAGCACGCCCGATGATATTCGGTCACTCTATGTCCGCGGCCGCGATGGTCAACTGGTCTCGCTCGCAAGTCTGGTGCGTGTCTCGGAGACCGTTGCACCCAGAGAACTCAATCACTTCATGCAGCAACGGGCGGTGACCATCACATCCAACCTGGCACCGGGGGCCACCCTTGCCGAGGCGCTCGACTCCATCGAGGACACGGCACGAAGGGTCCTGCCCTCAGACTACCAGCTCGATTACAACGGCCAATCCCGCGAATACCGAGACTCCCAGTCGACCATCGTCTTTGTTTTCATCTTGGCCCTGCTTTTCATCTATCTCGTGTTGGCCGCCCAGTTTGAGAGTTTTGTTTACCCGCTGGTGATTCTTGTGACTGTTCCGCTGGCACTGGCCGGCGCACTGCTCACCATCTGGCTCACACAGGGCTCGCTCAATGTCTATTCGCAGATTGGCCTCATTGCGCTCATCGGGCTGATCACGAAGAACGGCATTCTGATTGTTGAATTTGCCAATCAGCTTCGCGGAGAGGGCATGGATGTTCTCGCTGCGACCCTCAAGGCGACAGCCCTTCGTTTTCGACCGATAATCATGACCACCATCTCCACCGTCTGCGGTGCGCTGCCACTGGCATTGGCCTCCGGCCCCGGTGCAGAGAGTCGACAGGAGATTGGCTGGGTCATTGTCGGAGGCATGAGCATGGGAACCCTGCTCACCCTCTTTGTTCTGCCAACCATTTATGCCTGGGTAGCCTCATGCGAGTCGTCGTTCTCGACACGGAAACAACCGGCCTAAGAGTCGAAGACGGCCATCGCATTATTGAGATTGGCTGTCTGGAGTTAATCAACCGCCGCCCCTCGGGTCGGCGCTTTCATGAGCTCATCAACCCCGAGCGCGAGATCGAGGCCGGGGCCACCGAGGTCCACGGATTCCGTCTTCAAGACCTCGAAGACAAACCCCTCTTCGCAAGCGTGGCGGAGCGTTTCATCTCGTTTGTCGAGGGCGCCCAGATCCTGATTCACAACGCACCGTTCGATACCGGATTTATCAATGCCGAGCTTGCGCGAATGGGTCGGCCGCCCCTCGAGTCCATCGCTGCAGAGGTGGTCGACACCCTGCGAATGGCCAGGGATCTGCATCCGGGTCAACGCAATTCGCTCGATGCCCTTTGTCAGCGATATGGGGTGAACAATACCCACCGCCTATTGCATGGCGCCCTGCTCGATGCAGAGCTGCTTGCCGAGGTCTGGCTTGCTATGACCCGCGGACAAGACAGCCTCGATATTCAAGTCTCCCGAGGCGATGCCGATTCGGAAGCGAATGCCATTGACTTGGCAGCCTTGAATCTTCCTGTGGTGCAGCCCAGTGCAGAGGAGTGGGCGGCCCACGAGAGGATCATGGACGAGATTGCCAAAGAGTGTGGTGGCACCCCGATCTGGCGTCGAGAGGCCCCGCAAAAGGGCCAAGACCCGAATGAGGTGGCTGCGTGAGTGCCCTTCAACTGACCCTGCAGAGGGCTGGGAAGAGCTATGCGCTCACGGCCGAGTCGGTTCTGCGGATCGTCCCTATGTCACAGGTTGAGTTGCTGACCATTGGCCCACTGGCCACTGGCATCGCCGCGGGATATGCTGTTTTGGTTCGCGAGCCCGACACCACCTTCACCGCCGAACCCGAGGAGTCTCGTCGGTCTCGAAGCGCAACACTGCATGAGCGGCCTGCCGACTATCTCGTGATTACCAAGTCCAATGGCGATCTTCGAGAGGCCTATTGGGCAGATCGAATAGACTGGAGTCCCGATGAGCCTGCCTAATTCCGACGATCCTGTTTTTAACGAAGCCGCCGAGCGCCTGAACTTCAGGGCCAAGCGCGCGCACCGCGTGTTGTTGCTCTCGGTGGCCTGCCTGCTGGCGGGCCTGGGCATGCACGGAACCGACACCTATTGGCTTCCACCACAGACCGGCGCAACCGGGCTTCATGCCAGTTTCTGGGTCTGGCTGGGCGGCATATTGCAGTCCATGGCAGAGCCCTCGCTGCGCGCCATTCGCATTGTCGAGGGATGGATGTCCACCGGCGTTCCTGGCCTGGTGATCTGGGGCCCGATTGCCGTGGGGGTGCTCCTTGTTGCGCTCATTGACCTCGCCATGGTGGCGGTTGCGGTTCGACGCCTTCTGGCCAGTCGGTCGGTGGCGGGTCATTTGATTGCGCCGCATCTTGGCGGTGTGAATCTCAGTGGTGCGAGTCAGACCGGAGATCTCCCTTCGCTGGCTGCGCCTGCAGTCGATTCGAGTGCCGCAGGCTCCGAGCCCACCCTTGCGGCGGAGTCGGCCAAGGCGGAGGGTGGGTCCACCGTCAACGCTGAGGCCACATCCGAGGAGGGTGCAGTCGCCGCATCGAGCGCAAGCGAGCCCTCGGGAGAGACCGCTGCCTCGACCAATACCGCTTCAACGCCCCCCGAGGCCGACGCGGCCAAGCCACTGCCGAGCACCATCGAGGAGATGGAGACCCGCCTCTTTGATTCAGAGAAGGTTCTTGAGCAGGCCCTCTCCGATCTCAAGGAGATGCGTCAGAACGTGCTTAACCTGAGTCTGGACCCCGACGGCCCCAATCGCGAGGAGGACCTCGCCGAGGCCCGGGCCGCACTCGATCGCACGGAAGACGCCCTGGCCAGGGTCCGTGGTCAGCAGCACTCCATGATTGCTGGCCTCGTCAACGTCTCGCGACATGTCCGTTAACCAAAACGTCACCGAGGCACTCGACAGCCTTCTTGCGGGCCTCGACAGCCTGCGTGCCGAGAGGGCCGCGGCCGATCTTCGTGGAACCGAGATGCTTCCCGTGGTGACTTCGGTGGCCGCGCCCGCACCCACCCAGACCAACCCCGTGCCGCGCCCAAGCACCGGCCAGAGCATGCAGGCGCGTGCGGTGCCCAAGCGCCCCGATGCGCTCGATGCACCGCGTCTCATCGCGGCACTTGCCGCGGCCTCGCATCTGCCCGAGACTCAGTTGGATTTGCGGCGAAGCGGCCTCAACCTTCTCAAGCGCCTCTTTCGTCAGCGTGCGGTCTCCATTCCACGAATACACGATTCCGCGCCGGGCCTTCGGGTCTCTCCTCGCATGGCAGCCCTACTGGCAAAACTTCCCCCTGGCCATGTCTGCGCGGTCGAGCACCAGGCACAAGAGGTCCTCTATCTCCAGCCGCGATCCACAGAGATCGATTCAGCCGAGACGTTGGTGGCGGTGGTAGTCGGTGCTGCACCTGTGGGGGCCGTGGCCAAGCCGGGCCCCTGTACCGATGAAATGGTGAGTGTTCGGCTGCCCAAGTGGCCCGAGTTCTGCCGTTGCAATTCGCATGAATTGGGCGGCGTGGTCTTGGCCGATGATAAAACTGCACTTCCTGCTGTGGCCGTCTGGCTCGACGAAGGATTTGAGTCGGCCCCGGGGCTCTTGGGCTCGGCCTGGCTCGATGGCCAGACCCCCAGGCCGCTCTACGCCAGCATTGGCGACTAGAGGGTCTTGATCAGAATCTGTGAGCGGCGGTCCCAGTTGTAGCCAGCCTGGCGCTCTTGCGGCAGTTCATCGACCTTCGCCACCCGAAACCCGCGTTTCATAAACCAGTGAGTGGTTCGCGTGGTGAGAACGAAGATGCTCTGCAGTCCGGCCGCACGCGCCTGCGATTCAATGCTCTTCAGAAGGCGTTCGCCGTCGCCCTTTTCACGGGTGTCTGATCGAACCATGAGGCTGGCGAGTTCGCCCATGGTGGATTCGCCGTATTGATACAGCGCGGCGCAGCCGAAAATCAAACCGTCATGCTCGATGACCGTGAAGCGATCGATGTCACGCTCGATGGTGGCGCGGCCGCGGGCCACCAAGGTGCCATCCGCCTCAAGGGGCTCGAGCAGCGAAGCGATTGCCGCCACATCATCGACATTCGCGGGCCGCAATGCCTCCAGCGTTTCTTCTACCAGCATGAGCCCCACACCATCGTGCGTGAAGAGCTCCATGAGAAGAGCGCCATCGAGTTGATACGGAACAATGTGGGCACGGGCCACGCCGCCTCGGCATGCTCGCAAGGCATGGCTCAAGGTGAAGGCAGCATTCTCACCGAGCTGGCCCAGGGCAAGTAGTTGTTCGGCCTGCTCTTCGGATATCTCTCCCATCCCCTGCTGGCGCGCCTGCGGCATGCCCGATTCGTCGGTGAGGAATATGAGTTTGTCTGCGTCCAGGGCAATGGCAACACTGGTGGCAACGTCTTCGAGCGTGAGGTTGAAGGCCTCGCCAGTGGGTGAGAAACCCAGTGGGGGGAGAAGAACAATCGAGCCGCTGAGCAGGGCCTGGCGAATGGAGTCTGACTCGACCCTCCGAACAAAGCCGGTGTGTTCGAAATCAACGCCGTCGATGATGCCCACGGGCCGTGCAGTCACGAAGTTGCCACTGATAATGCGCACCCTGGAATTGCCCATGGGTGTATTGGGAAGGCCGGCCGAGAAGGCCGCCTCGATATCAAGGCGCAACTCGCCTGCGGCCTCTTTGGCGCACTCGAGAGCGGAGCGATCGGTGATACGCATGCCATGGCTGTAGGCATCGGCGATTTGCCGCAGTCGCAACTGCTCCTCAACCTGAGGTCGCGAACCATAGGCCAAAACAATTCGCATTCCCATGGCCTGCAACAGCGCAAGATCATGAACCAGTGACTCCAGGCTATTGTCGATCACCAACTCACCAGGGAAGGCCACGACAAATGTCTTGTTGCGAAACGCGTGGATGTATGGCGCAACGCTGCGCAGCCAATTGACAAAGGCAGCTCGCTCCGCAACGGTGCCGATCGCCGCAATAGCGGGACCCGCCGATGCCTCGGGCTCGGGCAGAGGTTCGATGGGATCGGTGCGTGGCATTGTGGGTTTGGCTCGTGACATCAACTCATTATAATTTTCTTGTGACTTTGCGCCCCGAGGCCTCCACGGCCTCCATTCTTGAACGTGCCCAGGTGCTCGGTCTTGAGTTCTCAGAAGAACTCCCCATTGCCCGCGCATGGCAGGACATTGCCCAGGCCTTGTTAGACCATCCGGTGTTGATCGTCTGCGGTGAGACGGGCTCGGGCAAGACCACTCAGATTCCAAAGATCGCCTTGGCGGCCGGTCGAGCCGCCAGAGGCCGAACCATCGCCCATACGCAGCCCCGACGAATCGCTGCCACATCCGTTGCACGCCGAGTTGCGCAGGAATTGCGAAGCACCCTGGGCGAGGGGCCGGACGCGAAGGTGGGCTACAAGATTCGCTTCAACGATCGGTCTCGGCCAGGCATTCCCATCAAGCTCATGACCGACGGCATCTTGCTCGCCGAGAGCCAGGCCGATCCCATGCTTCGTCAGTACGACACCATCATCATCGACGAGGCCCATGAGCGCAGCCTGAATATTGATTTTCTCCTTGGCCATCTCCACGGCCTGCTGCAGAAGCGATCCGATCTCAAGCTGGTGATCACCTCGGCCACCCTTGAGGCCGCTAAGTTCGCCAAGCACTTCGCTTCAAACGGCAAGCCCGCCCCTGTCTTTGAGGTCTCCGGCCGACTCTTCCCGGTGGAGATGCGCTGGCGGCCCGCGGCCGATGAGCGCGAGGACCTGATCGATCGTGTGGTCGGCGGCATCGAGGAGGCACTCGACGATTGGAGGGGGACGGGGCTGGGCGATGTCTTGGTCTTTCTTCCCGGCGAGCGTGAGATTCGTGCCGTGGTCGATGCATTGGGTGATCTGCGGGCGGCAGCATTGTCTCGTCGCGCATCGGTCGCGCGCGACTGGGATGTCTTGCCGCTCTACGGAAGACTGGCCCAGGGCGATCAAGAGCGCATCTTTCAGAGCACCAATCGGCGTCGCGTGGTACTGGCGACCAATATTGCCGAGACCTCACTGACCGTCCCCGGCATTGGGTATGTGGTCGACACGGGCCTTTCCCGCGTCAAGCGCTACCGAATTCGCGGCAAGGTCGAGCAGCTTCAGATCGAACCCATCAGTCAGGCCCAGGCCGCGCAGCGGGCGGGTCGTGCCGGCCGCCTTGCTGCAGGGGTCTGCATTCGCCTCTTCTCAGAGGCCGACTTTGCCGGTCGCCCAGCCCACCCCGACCCAGAGATTCACCGATCCTCGCTTGCAGCGGTACTCTTGCGAATGAAGCTCTTGGGCCTCCTGGATGTCGAGCACTTCGCGTTCGTTGACCCACCGTCCAAGCGAGCCATTGCCGATGGCATTGCGCAGCTCAAAGAGCTGGGGGCGATTGATTCAAACGGTGGGCTCAGTGAAATCGGCCGGCAGATGGCCGAGTTGCCACTGGACCCTCGGCTGGGGCGCATGCTGATTGCCGCCCGAAGCAACGGCTGCCTGCGCGAGATGATGGTGATTGTGGCGGCGCTCTCGATTCAGGATCCTCGCGAGCGGCCGCTCGATCAGCAGCAGGCGGCCGACCAGTCGCATCGGCGATTTGCCGATGAGCGCAGTGAGTTCAAGAGCTGGCTCAAGCTCTGGTCCTTCACCGACTCGGCCTTCACAGAGAAGTTATCCAACCGAAGTCTCGATAAGTCATTCAAGGCGGCCTATCTCTCGCCCCTTCGCGTGCGGGAGTGGCGTGATGTTCACCGCCAAGTCCATGACTGGGTGCTGGCACAAGGCTGGAAGGAGAACGAGCGCGAGGCCGACGATCTTCGCCTGCACCAGGCCATTCTCTCGGGACTGCTCTCGAACATTGGTGTTCGAATTGATTCGCCCGGCGATCAGGGCGCGAGCATCTCCGCACGCGACCGGCTCTGGCAAGGCACCCACGAGGTGAAGTTTGCGATATGGCCGGGCTCTCATTTGGCCAAAAAACCACCACGCTGGCTCATGGCCGCCGAGCAGGTGGAGACGAGCCGACTCTTTGCAAGAACCATCGCGGCCATCGAACCGGAGTGGGTTGAGGCGGCTGCCTCGCACCTCATCAAGCTGAGTTACAGCGAGCCGCACTGGGAGAAGAAGGCCGGCCGCGTCATTGGCTACTCACGGGGCACGCTCTATGGCCTGACCATCTTTCAGCGCCGCCGTGTCTCATGGGCGCAGCTTGGTCCTCAGCAGGCCATTGAGGCGAGAGAGATCATGATTCGCGAGGGCCTGGTGGCCCAAGAGATGGAAACCGACCTGGCCTTCTTCCGACACAACCAGAAGATGATTCGCGAGGTCGAGCGAATGGAACAGAAGGCGCGTCGCCAAGACCTGCTGGTCGATGAAGAATTGCTGGTGGCGTTCTACGAGAGTGCACTTGCACCCGAGGTGGTGGACTTGGACTCGCTCACCCAGTGGTGGCGGGGGGCCGCTCCGGCCGAGCGCGAGCGCCTGATGCTCAAGCAAGAGGACCTCATGCGCCATGAGGCCGCAGGCATCACCACCGATCAATTCCCCAAACAACTCGAGCAGTCGGGTCTGCGCCTTGCGGTGGATTACCGATTCGACCCCGGGGCCAGCGACGACGGACTCCAACTCACTGTTCCCCTCTCTGCATTGAATCAAGTCGATGGCCAGTTGCTTGAATGGTTGGTGCCGGGCATGCGCAAGGACAAAGTCGTGGCACTCCTCAAGAGCCTGCCGCAGCGCATTCGCCGCGAGTGCCTCCCGCTTGAGCAATATGCCTTGGCCTTTTGTGACCGCTGGTCCAAGGATTGCGCAGGCCAGAGCCTGCTCAAGGCACTCATTGAAGACATCTCACAGCAGACCGGCATTCGTCCCGCACTCGATGACTTTCGCAGGGAGTCGGTGCCCGCCCATCTTCATGCCTTTATTCGCGTGGTCGATGAGCACGGCCGCCTGCTTGGTCAGGGCAGGGACCTTGCAGTGCTTCGAGACCAACTGGGTGAGAAGGCCCAACAGGCCTTTGCCCCCGAGGTCGACGAGACGCCGCATCGCGAGTGGGCCTTTGGAGAGTTGCAGTGGCCCACGCGAATTGAGCGCGCAGGCCAGCAACTGCTGGCCTATCCGTGCATCGAGGACCGCGGCGACCATGTCTGCCTCACCATGCTCGATGACCGCGTGGCTGCCCAGGAGCGGCATGCAAGGGGCCTCACACGGCTCTTTGCATTCGGGCTCAAGGAACCATTGAAGTCGCTGGCCAAAGACATACAGAAGAATCGCGAACTCGGTCTTGCCTGGGTGGGTGCGGGCCAGTCCGATGACCCGGTCGAGGCCATCGCCGCGCTGGCCATTCGCCGCGCATTTCTGGAGCCACCCTGGCCCCCGACAGCCGAGGCCTTTGCCCAGCGACTGGGCGAGGGCCGCAGTCGATTCATGCTCATTGCCCAAGAGGCCCTGCGAAGTCTCTCGGGAATGCTGGTCGAGGCGCAGCAGGTGCAGAAACGCATCGGGGCCTTGAAGGCAAGCGATGCTGCAGTGGCCGATATCCGTGAACAGCTTGGCCGACTCCTGCAGCCCGGTTTTCTGCGCGAGACCCCCGACGAGCGGCTGCGGCATCTGCCGCGCTATCTCAAAGCCATTGGTGTTCGGCTCGATCGAATGCGCACCGACCCCGCCCGAGACCTTCAGCGACTCAATGAGTGGCGATCGGTCGCTGACCCCTTCTGGCGCTGGGCCAAGGTCTATCGGGGTGAATGGTCGAGTGAGGCCGAGGAGTTTCGCTGGCTGCTCGAGGAGCTGCGGATCATGCTTTTCGCCCAGGAGCTCAAGACGCCCACTCCGGTCTCTTCCAAGCGGCTGCAGAAAAGCTGGATTACGCTCCAAGCCCAGCTGCAGTCCTCCTTTCGTTCTTAAATTCGGATTCCGTTTCCATGCCACAACGCGACAAGCTCGTCATTGGTTTGATCATCAACGGCGATGAAATTCTCTCGGGCAAACGAGAGGATCGGCACTTCCTCAAGGCCAAAGAAATCTGTTCGGCCCGCGGCCTCTCGCTCTCATGGGTCATCTACCTGGGTGACGATCGAAGCCGTTGCACCGAGACCCTTCGGCGCAGTTTTGCCAGTGGGGATCTGGTCTTTAGTTTTGGCGGCATTGGTTCCACACCCGATGACCACACCCGCCAGGCCGCGGCCGAGGCCCTTGGCCTTGCACTCGAACTCCACCCGCAGGCGCGCGAGCTCATCGCTCTGCGCAGTGCGGAGTCGGGCCAACCGCTCACGCCCGAGCGACTGCGCATGGGTGAGTTCCCGGTGGGCAGTGACATCGTCCCCAATCCCTACAACCGCATCCCTGGGTTTGCCATCGGGCGCCACTATTTCCTTCCAGGCTTTCCCGTGATGGCCTGGCCAATGATGGAGTGGGTGCTCGATACCCATTACCGCGACTGGTTCCAAGAGGCCGCAGAGATCGACCACTCCATGGTGGTCCACAAACTATTCGAGGCAGCGGTGACTGGCCTGCTCGAGGAACTCACGCGCGATTACCCCGAACTTCGCATCTACAGCCTTCCCTCGGCACCTGTGCCAGGCGACCCCAATGCCCGGCGCCACCTGGAATTGGGCATCAAGCTGCCGATACATAAGTCTGCGGATGCTGCACTGCGAGCGCGTTTCGATCAGGCCTGCCTGCGGTTGCGTGAAGGAGTCCAAGCGCTCGGTGGTGAGATCGCCGAGGAGCGGGAGTCGCGTCGCTGATCGACCGCTTTTTGAGGGCCCTAGCGATCAAATTGCAAAACTTTCTGCGGAGTCTCTTCTAAGTATCGGAAAACAAATAAATTTTTAATTTGCATTCTTGGAAAACCTTGGTAAACTGCCGCCAGTCCGTCATTAAGGGGTCTCTTTTGGCCAATCGAATTCAAGCCTCACTCATCGCAGTTGCCATTTCCGCGGCCTTCGCCGGGGGCAATGCCTCCTGGGCGCAATCCAATCCAAACCAGCAAAAGCCGGGGCAGAAGCAGAGCAACGCCAAACAGTCTGGCCCGGCCAATGCCCAGAAGAAAGCCACTGCGCAGAAGAAGTCCACTCAGCAGGCGAGCAAGACCGCGAAGAAGAAGTCCGATAAGGCCCGCGTGGCGCGGGTTGCGCGCAACCCCGACGACCGAATGTCAGACCACAGCCGTATTGGTGTTCAGAGCGCCTTCTCAGAGGCGAAGCTCAATTCCTCTGCGGTCTTGGTGATGGACCAGATCTCTGGCGAGGTCTTGGTTGAAAAGAATCCCGACGCCATTCTTCCCATTGCTTCGATCACCAAGCTCATGACCGCCCTGGTGGTGGCCGAGGCCGATCTCTCTATGAACGATCTCATAGAGATCTCTCAGGAAGATGCCGATCTTGAGAAGGGTGTGAAGTCCCGCCTGCGCGTGGGCACACTGCTCTCGCGCGGTGAACTCATGCACCTGGCCCTGATGTCCTCTGAGAACCGTGCGGCCCATGCGCTGGGAAGAACTCATCCCGGCGGAATGAATGCGTTTGTTGATGCCATGAATATCAAGGCGGCCCAACTCGGAATGACCGCATCTCGCTTCGTGGAGCCCACTGGGCTCAATGCCGGCAATGTGGCCTCACCCCGAGACCTTGCACGGTTGGTGGAAGAGGCCTATCTGGTGCCGCTGATTCGTGAGTACTCCACCGCCAACGCGCTTTTGGTTCGGGTGGGTGGCAAGCAGCATCAGTTTCGCAATTCCAATTCCCTGGTTCGCGCAGACACCTGGGAGTTGGGTCTCTCCAAAACCGGATTCATTCGCGAGGCGGGCCGCTGTCTAGTGATGCAGGCCGAAGTGGAGCGCAGGCCGGTCATCGTCATCATGCTCGATGCCGCCGGCAAGCAGCAGCGTGTTCGAGACGCCGAGATGATTCGCCGCTGGTTGATTCAGCAGGCCGAAACCAAACCGCCGGCCAATCGGGCGGCAGCCGCACCCCGCGCCTAGCCCTGGTTTTTCCCAAAGCCCAGAGACCGTGAGATCTCATCGGCGGTCTGTCGCAGTGCTTCTACCCAGCCGTCGTTGGCCCGATCGGCGGGGGCTGAAATAGAAAGCCCTGCGACCAGTCGTCCACCATCGTCTCGAATGGCGGCGGCAATACAGCGCACCCCCAGCTCAAGCTCCTCGTTGTCGCGGGCGTAGCCTGCCGCACGAACTGCAGCGAGTTCTTTCTCTAGTCCGCCCACATCGGTAATGCTGTTACGTGTCTGACCGGCCAAGCCGGTTCGCATCGAGTACGAACGAACCTGACGGGCGTCCTCAACCGCGAGAAAGAGCTTTCCTGTGGAGGTCAGGTGAAGAGGGGCGCGTCCACCAATGGCGCGCACCACCTGCATCCCTGAGCGCTCGCTGACGGCGCGCTCGACATACACGATCTCATCGCCTTGCCGAACCGATAGGTTGATGGTCTCGCCGGTGAGCCGATGGAGTTCCCGCATGGGAACGGCAGCGGCATCGCGCACATTGAGCCGCGCCTTGACCAGGTTGCCCAACTCCAAAAGCCGCATGCCGAGCTGGTAGTAGCCCGGCTCGGTGCGGTCGACCATGCGAACCAAGACCAGGTCATTGAGGATTCGATGGGCAGTCGATGGATGAAGCCCGGTCTCTTGCGAGAGCGCCTTGAGCGAGACCGGCTCGGACTGCTTGGCAAGAACGGCGAGCAGTGTGCTGAGTCGCTCGATGACCTGAATCGCGGGCGGTGTAGGGGAAATGGGCTGGGAGGTGAGGCTCATGCTGTTCGCTAGTGGCAGAATGGGAGTTTACAAAAGGGAAGTTGGTTATGTCTGCACCCCGCGTCGCTTTATTTGTCACCTGTCTCGTCGATCTCATGCGACCGGAGATTGGCTTCGCGGCCATCAAGCTTCTTGAGCATGCCGGGTGCGAGGTCACTGTCCCCCCCGATCAGACCTGTTGTGGCCAGCCCGCCTACAACTCGGGAGACCGTCCCTCCGCCCATCGTCTGGCCGAGCGGGTCATTGATCAGCTCGAGGGCTATGACTATGTCGTGGTGCCCTCGGGTTCATGCGGGGGAATGATCAAGACCCACTATCTCGAACTCTTCTCGGATGACCCGGGCCTGCGCCGCCGCATGAATGAGTTGGCGCCCAAGGTCTATGAGCTCACCGATTTTCTCCACACAGTGATGAAAATGGAGGAGGTACCCGGTCGCTCACAAGGCTGCGTGACTTATCACGACACCTGCAGCGGACTGCGAGAACTCGGTGTGCAGGCCCAACCCCGTGAGCTGCTCAAGAAGATCCCTGGCCTGCAGGTCAAAGAAATGAAAGATTCCCGCGCCTGCTGCGGGTTTGGCGGCACCTTCGCACTGAAGTATGGCAATGTCTCTTCTGCGATTGTGGATGACAAGGTCTCCAATATTCAGGCCACACGCGCCGAGGCCGTGGTGCTCGGAGACCTTGGCTGCATGCTCAATATTGAAGGCCGCTTGCGTCGACTGGGCGATGACCGCACCAAGGTGCTCCATGTGGCGCAGGTCTTGGCCGGTGAGATCGACCCCTTGGTTCCTTCTGGAGGCACAGACTAAATGCTGGTTCAGTCGATTCATTTTCAGGCCCGCTCAAAAGAGAAGCTTGCCGACGAGCGTCTGCAACGCAATCTGCGTCGTCTCGCCGAGAAGTTCGTTACGGCCCGCGCCAGTGCCATGCAAGAAATCGATTTCGAAGCCACGCGTGAGGCAGCGGTGGATCGACGCAATCGAACCATTGAGCGACTCGATCTCTGGATCGAGTTGTTTGAGGAGAAGGCCACGGCCCGCGGGGCCACGGTGCTCTTTGCGGAATCGGCTGCCCAGGCTTCCGAGATCGTTGTTGAAATTGCGCGCAAGCACGAGGTGAAGACGGTCACCAAGAGCAAGTCAATGGTCTCCGAAGAGATGGCGCTGAACCAAGCCCTGCGAGAGGCCGGCGTTGAGCCCATTGAGACCGATCTGGGTGAATACATTCTGCAGATCAATAACAACGAGGCGCCGAGTCACATCATCGCGCCAGTGATTCACAAGGACAAAGAAGAGATCTCCGAACTCTTCTCTAAAGTTCACGACAAGCCCAAGCTCACCGAGATTCCTCAACTGACCCGCGAGGCCCGTGAACAGTTGCGCCCGAAGTTTCTTGGCGCTGACATGGGCGTGACCGGAGGCAACTTTGTTATTGCCGAGACCGGGTCGGTGGCCTTGGTCACCAACGAGGGCAACGAGGGCATGGTCACCATCATGCCGCGTGTCCATGTGGTGGTCACCGGAATCGAGAAGGTGCTCGCCACGCTCGAGGACTTTGCCACGGTGGCCCGGCTCCTCACTCGCTCCGCAACCGGCCAGTCCATCTCCAACTATGTGTCATTGCTCACCGGCACGCGTGCCCACGGCGAGCCCGATGGTCCCGACCACCTCTACTTTGTGTTTGTCGATGGTGGGCGCTCGAGCCTCTTGGGAACAGACTTCCAAGACATGCTCCGCTGCATTCGTTGTGGGGCCTGTATGAACCACTGTCCGGTCTATCAGAAGATCGGAGGCCACGCCTACGGCTGGGTCTATCCCGGGCCCATGGGCTCGGTCCTCACGCCCTCCTACACAGGCATTGAGCAGGCCTTGGATCTCCCGCAGGCGGCAACGTTGTGCGGTGAGTGCCATGTGGTCTGTCCCGTGAAGATCCCGCTGCCCGATCTCCTGCGAAAACTTCGTGAGCGTCAGTTCGAGCGACACCTGCGCCCGTGGATAGAGCGACTCGGACTCTCCGCATGGGTCTTTCTCGCAACGCGTCCCAAGCTCTACCGGCTGGTGTTTGGCGTGGCCAATCGTGTCTTGCGACTATGGGCGGGCAAGCGCGGCCGCATTGGGTCTTTTGGTCCGGGCAACGGCTGGACCGACTTTCGAGATTTTCCGGGCCCGAGCAGCAAGCCCTTCTCAGAGCGTTATGTCACTTGGCAGGCTCAGAGGGCCTTTGCCAAATCCGCCACCAACCCAGGCCCCCGGTAAATCAAGCCCGAGTAGACCTGCACCAGGTCCGCGCCCGCGGCACGTTTGGTCTGTCCATCGCCTGCGCTGGCAATGCCCCCCACGCCAATCAGTGCGGTGGTCGGCAGGAGTTGCTGCTTGAATCGTGCGAGCACCGTGTTGGATTTCCCAAGCAGCGGTGCGCCCGATAGTCCTCCAGTCTCGGTGGCATTGGGCATTCCATCGACTGCTGCGCGATCGAGAGTGGTGTTGGTGGCGATGAGGCCCTCAATTCCAATTGAATTGCATGTCTCGGCAATTGCATCAATCTCATCGGTGTCCAGATCGGGCGCAATCTTCAAGAAAAGTGGCACACGTTTGCTGTGCTGCTGCGAGAGCCGTGCCTGGTCCTCTCGAAGTGGCTCGAGCAGCGCCCGAAGGGTCTCACTGGCCTGGAGGCTTCGCAGTGCCTTGGTGTTGGGGGAGGAAATGTTGATGGTGATGTAGTCGGCATAGGGGAAGACTGCCGCCAGACCAATGCGATAGTCGTCGAGTGCCAATTCCACCGGTGTCGCCGCATTCTTGCCAATGTTTAGGCCCAAGATGCCGCGCCTTTCTTGCACCCACTTCGAGCGCTGCACGTTCTCAATGAATGCCTGCAGGCCCAGGTTGTTGAATCCGAATCGATTGACAATCGCTTGTGCGCCAGAGATTCGAAACATGCGCGGCTTTGGATTGCCCGGTTGAGCAAGCGGTGTCACGGTGCCCACCTCGATAAAGCCAAAACCAAAACGGCCCAGTGCATCGATATGCGCTGCATTCTTGTCGAGCCCAGCTGCGAGTCCCACGCGGTTTGAGAATTTCAGGCCCGCCACATGAATGGGCCCCTGCTCGGATTGGTCTCGGGGGATCGGCCTCGATTCGGGCAGAAGGGCCCCCATCCAACGATTGGCAAACTCCAAGCCCGAGAGGCTCACGTCATGCGCGGTCTCTGCCGGTAGGGCAAAGAGAAGAGGGCGCGCGAGGGGATAAAGAGAGAAGAGGCCTGCGCTCATTCCATGGGCTGCCAGCAGCCCTGAACGAGAATCTCTGCAGGACGAAAGCCACTCTTGTAGGCCATCTTCGGGCTCAGGCCTATCCAGTACCCCAGATAGACATAGGGCAGGCCCAAGCGCTGGGACTCGGCGATCTGCCAAAGGATTCCGTAGGTGCCATAGGAGGCCTTGTTGTCGCTGGGTGAGTAGAAGGTGTAGACCGCCGAGAGTCCTTCGGGCAGCACATCGATGAGTGAGATCATCTTGAGTGCGCCCGAGCGCGCCCGAAATGCCACCAATCGTGTGTCGACTCGGCTCTGAAGAAGAAACTGTGCGTATTGGTCGCGGCTGTCTTGGTCCATGCCACCGCCCGCATGACGACCGGCCTGGTAATCGAGGTAGAGCGCGTAGTGCTCATCCGAGAATTGCAATGGCTCTTCCTGGGCAATCAATGCATCGCTCAGGCGATTCCATGTGCGCTTCTGGCTGCGACTCGGCTTGAAGGTGGCGGTGGGCACGCGAAGTGGTTGGCAGGCTTGGCATGTGTCGCAGTAGGGACGGTAGGCAAAGGCGCCGCTGCGACGAAAACCCAACTGAACCAAGTCACCATAGACCTCGGGTGTGATCAGGTGGTTGGGAGTGGCCACCTGCGAGCGAGCGCGACGACTCGGAAGATAGCTGCAGGGGTAGGGCGCAGTCACATAAAACTGCAACTGACTGATTGGAAGGTCGCGAAGGTCAGCCATGGCTAGTCTCGAACACGCCCCAGTCGATGGGCGTGCGGTCCCACGGAGGCGGGGGCTGATCGACGAGTCTTGCGATCCATGAGCTAAATTCTGCACGCGAAATGGGGTTCGCGCCAAGTGTTGCCAAATGCTCGGTCTGCTGCTGGCAATCAATCAGTGGGCAGTCGTGCCGCAGAGCCCATGCAACCAGGGCGGCCAGGCAGATCTTCGAGGCATTGGGCTGTCGACTAAACATGCTCTCGCCAAACAGCATTCGCCCCTGGTTCACAAGGTAGAGCCCACCGATCAATCGCTCACCGGCCCAGAGTTCCACGCTGTGCGCGAGGCCCATGCCATGAAGGCTGCCATAGGCGCGATGAATGGCTGGAGTGATCCAGGTGCCGGCCTGCCCCGGGCGGGGCGCTGCGCAGGCACTCATCACCTGGGCGAAGTCTTGGTCGCTGGTCAGGCGCAGGCCCTCTCGCTGCGCCTGGGCAATCGCCTGTCGAAGGGATCGCCGCAGTTTGAACTGCTGGGGTTGCAGGACCATTCGTGGGTTGGGTGTCCACCAGAGAACGGGCTCACCGGGCCCCGACCACGGGAAGACGCCCAGGCGATAGGCCCGCACCAGCATGTCGGGACTGAGTGCCTCGCTGGCTGCAAGCAGTCCGTTGGCACCCAACTCCTCCGTCCAGGCCAACTCCACATCGGGGAAGGGATCGTCGTTGCCGATCCAGGCCAGGCGGTTTGGTGGCGGCTCGGTCATATCAGAATCGTCTGCCGGTGCACCATGTGGCGGTCGAGCCGCTGGTCCTCAATAAAGAGTTCAAGTGCAGCGCGCACGGAACGAAATGCAAGGTCGTCCCAAGGAATCTCTCCGATGCCAAAGAGTCGTGCATCGGTGGTCTCGGGCCCGGGGTCCAGGGTCTCGCTGCGCATCTGTGCACGAAAGAAGATGTGGACTTGGGCCACATGCGGAATATCAAAGATCGCAAAGACCGGGCCCATCTCCACATCGGCACCCGACTCCTCGAGTGTTTCGCGATGGGCACCATCGGTGGTCGACTCACCCAATTCCATGAAACCGGCCGGCAGTGTCCAGTAGCCGGAGCGGGGCGCAATGGCGCGCTTGCAGAGAAGAATCTTGTTGTTCCAAATCGGCAGCGTGCCCAAGACCAGTTTGGGGTTCTCGTAGTGCACTGCGCCGCAATGGGAGCAGACCGCGCGAAGGCGGTTGTCGTCGTCGGGGATGCGTTGTTCGATGGGCGCTGCGCAGTCGGGACAGTAGTTCATGTATACTTTTCAATTGTTCGGCGCGGGGTGGAGCAGTCTGGCAGCTCGTCGGGCTCATAACCCGAAGGTCGTAGGTTCAAATCCTACCCCCGCTACCAATAACCCATTGAATTTCAATGGGTTTTTTCATTTTTGGGCTTGGAAGAGCAATAAGGTCAAAAGTTTATTGCTGCCCGTCCACCCAAGCCACTCCTAAATCGGAACCCAGCGCAGCAACATCATACGAGGTTCGTTGAGAGAGGGTTGCGGGAATGAGGGGTAGTCCTGTACTTTCCACCTGTAGAGATGACGGCACTCTCTGGATGCGG